>Ga0209562_1000324_pt1 | contig 17170 bp, 9 predicted proteins | sample WorMetvacBELIZE2_FD_187399 | JGI IMG/M metagenome (GOLD analysis project Ga0209562, IMG submission 187399) | Marine gutless worms symbiont microbial communities from Max Planck institute for Marine Microbiology, Germany - Olavius vacuus BELIZE.2... | ecosystem: Host-associated > Annelida >... | reverse complement strand
GGGGGATACAACAGCGCATGTAACGGGGGATACAACAGCGCATGTAACGGGGGATACAACAGCGCATGTAACGGGGGATACAACAGCGCATGTAACGGATATGACGGTGGGTACAGCGGCGGCGAATGTAGAGGATCTGATAAAAAACACAGCAGATTTTAATAAAGGCTCTGACGCAGGTCTGGACCGCCTAGCACAGGAGATGCAGCAGCGTTTGCACGATCAACTTGAGGACAAAACGGAGCTATCCAGACAACACATGGAGACACAGATGGTTAGCAAGAAGTGGTGGTCCTCCCATTGGCTGGATTTCCTGGGCGTTGGTATGATGATTGTTGGTGCGTTTATGGTTGCCCATAAGTTTGCTCAACGCGCGGGACGGTCAGAGGCATCAGATGAGGCCGAAGAGAATGATGCCGCAGAGGCAGCGGGACGGTCAGAGGCATCAGATGAGGCCGAAGAGAATGATGCCGCAGTCGATGAAAATAAGACAACAGGTGAGGCTAGCAAAGGGGAGGTCATCCCTGGATCCCTGATGGGTCTATCGGGATTACTAATTGTCGTGGGTAGGAGATTGGGATTCTTCTTAACTTTTGGACAAATAGTCGATTTTCTAACTAAGGGTGGTTTGTTTGTAGGCGGTTTTGGGGTACTGTGCAGTGGTGGTGCACGTTGCTATGCAATGAGGAGTAACTCCTCCTCCTGGGGAGGGCCCGTTAGCTCAGCGGAAAAAATGACGGCGGCCTTGTTTGTGACGTCACTCTGGATGCAGAAGACTTTTGTGGTCCCCATGGTAGTTGCGGTCGTCAGGGGCTTCTGTCACTGGATAGCAGAGGGAGAAAGATCCGATATGCTGGCTAAACTTGGCCTGTTAGTCGGCGTACCGCCGTTGTTGTACAGTGGTGGTATGCGTTGCCTCAAGGGTTGTAGAAAGCAGGCGTGGAATCAATCTATGAACAAATTGGAGACAACGGCACTTTATGTGTTTGCGGTGTCATTTCTCTGGATGAAGGGGGGGGCTATGCTCTCTCATCTTGGCGCAATTAAAGAGTGGGCAGTTGCGGCCGGTTTGTCCCTCCTCGGCTTGGTGACAGGGGAAGGAAGAGCCGATCTGTTAGCCAAGCTTGGTGTGATTTTAGGCGGCGTGATGTTGCTGTATAGGATTGGTGAGCGTTGCTGTGCAAAGGGGGATGGCTCCAGGTGGAACCTGAACCCGTCGGAGATAACGTCAGTGATCTTGTTGGCGCTATCATCTCTCTGGGTGGAAAGGGAGTGGGTTTTATCCCATCCTGTTGAAATGAGCATGATTGTAGGGGCAGTGTCTGTGTTGTGTGAAACCATCTTTCGCTGCAAAAACACAGGGGCAGTAACGACGGGAGAACGGAATAGGAGATTCATAGGGGCCTTAATTCTTATAGGAGGGAGCTTAGTCGTGGTTGGAAGATATATGTTGCACTTTATTGAGGACTCTGCCCTTGCTAGGTTTTTGGAGACACACCTGGCTTCCGGAGACAGGGTCGACTTGTTAGCTAAGTTTGGCTTGACTATAGGAGGTATAATGGGAATGTGTGCGATTGCCTGGCGTTTTGACTCCCTCATGTTGAGTGAGGTTGCTGCTGATGCTGTGGTGGGAGAAGAACCTACATGGAAGGCACCCTTGCGACCATGGGAGATAAACGTGCTGCGGTTGACACTGGTGTCATTTGGTTTGTTGGTAAGGGACCGTTGGTTCCCTCATCTCGTCAACTTCGTCGCTGATTTTTCGCGTAAGATAGCAAATCTAAACACTCAACAACTTGATGTATTACGTACAACCTCCATTTTAGGGATATTTCTTATGAAGTTCACAGAGCTGTCACTTCGATTACTCTAAACGGTCTCAAGTGTAGGAACTTGTACGCGTTCACGAGTGTGTTGTACGCGTTTGTAAGCCTCCTATTTATAAGTAGAATCTGTTCCCAGAGTGGTGATGAGCATTTAAATTTGCAAGGAATTTTTACAAGGCGTGCTAAAAAAATGTTAAAAGCTCGTGAGCGAGCGCCCGTCAAAGCTGGCGAACGAACGAGCTTGATGAAAATAACAAAATTGCAACCCTTTCATTTACAAATGTTTTCATTCTAATGATTCATGAGGCCTGTTTTCGTTGTAGGATTTTAACCATTCGTGAGTTATCTCCTGCACTTCACACAAACTAAAAAACAAATTCATATCCAATACATCTTCGCGATACGTTCTATTGAACCTTAAGACCGTTGCATAACCTCTGATTGATCAACTTAATGTGAAAAACCATGGGAATTCAAGCGAAGGACCCAAAATTTACAGCATAAGTAAGTTTTTCATTATAAATTGCTTGTACATATTTTTCCTCTTTTCTATTTTCGTTGTGCCACATGGTTCGGTGATCAACGACAAGCTCTAAGGGAAGTTATGCAACGGTCTTACCTTTCAATAAAAGCGTTTTGAGAAGGCTTGCCAGGCTGTATGTAATGAACAAGCACTTGATGTTGTTCAGCCCACCCCTTAAATTCTACTGAAATAAATTCTGGTCCATTGTCTACTCTGACTATATCTGGATAACTTCCTCGTTCCAGAGCAACCCGTACGCGTTCACTGGGGTAGTGGAAAAATTGATACCCCTCCTTCTTTGTAGCCAGCAAACCACCATCAAACCTTCCACACATCACCTTTCTTGAATGGACCCGCACAGCTCATATTGCATCGAAATGAAAGGGCTGAATATTCTTATCGTTTGCAATCCGCCAAATCAAAAACACATCGCGCACACTTGTCGTATGAAAGGGATTATATATTGCGTTAAGAATCCTAGCCAATCTTAACCCCGCTAGAGAGATTTGACGATAAATTTTCACATCATTATTTCGATGAAAATTTCTATGATCTTTTTCAAATCTCACTAAAAGTTGGTCCTCCCTAAAACCTGGAACATAGGAAAAATTTTGCTCGAGAACAAGGATTTCCCCCCCCACTAAAAGCGTCTGCAAAGCCCAATCTTCAATGGAGGCATAACCAGAATCATGCTCCTGTCCAATCTCTTTAGCTTGATGTGTCAGATATTGTGTGAATGGATCACGATATTTCTCCCACAGCTGAATGCCTTGAGGATAGTACACTGAGTTTTCCGGATAAGGAAATTGGGGAGAACAACCGAGCATCGCATCAAAGTAGAGATGCAATCCTTGAACTGCTTGCGCTGTGGACTCTCTGGAAGGATCGGGCCCCACTACAATCTGTAGAGAAGGAATGTGGTCCTCTGCGAAATGGGCTTGAATTCCTCCCCGGGTATCAATGCGTAATCGCTGTTCCATCCATACGGGACAAAACAGATGTAGAGGCTGATGCATATCTCCTAAACAATGGAGCAATATCCGCAGCGCAATTGCCTGTTCTTCCTTTGTTGCCTGCACTGAGACGAGAGTTTTCACAGCCCTCTTTATGAAAGTGACAACATTGTGTGGCTGGTGCTTGATGCCCTCATCTAAAAGGTAGCGCAATTTATCCCTATCATGACATAAAGGCGCATCGAGCAGGTTGATTCTCACACTCAAAAAATGCCCTTGTTGCATCATGTGGTGCATATCCTCATCTTCCCATTCGTAGCGGTTTATCCCACCAAACCATGTTGAGGCGAGGAGGAGAGTACTACACATTGTTGAAAATTCTGTCGGATTAAGACCTGGACCTTGATTAGACCCCGCCTTTACTTTTGGAAACGCGACGGAGCACTTTAGTAAATCATCGACGCCCTTTCTCGTCCTCTGATCCATATGGTTTTCTGCTATTGACGCAATCAAGGCATGGCCAGATGCAAGCCAACAATGAGTGGGCCGACATAGTAGAAGCACCACCAACAACGTTCCGGTAAGAAATCTTATCATCATACTTTCCCTATTTGATATCTATCTTGGGTAAATCCGCACTTTATTCGTCACAAAATATTTTTTCAACGATTGGTCATTAACCTGGAAGAATCGAAAACTGAACGACCATGAAGGAAGAGCATAGGCAGATTGAACAGTCTAACAACATATGAGGCTCTCTGCGCACGCAACAGATTTCTGCCGTCTGGAGTGGTTGAGTCCGACACCGGGAGATTCCAACAAGGGTGTAATCCCCTAGGGTAAAGGTATGAATCAGTTGACACAGAGAGGGAGAAGCAGCTATACTCGCCGAGGTTTATCCTTGAGGAAAGGAGCCTCTTTGGCTTTTTGAAATAGGCGATACATGTCAACGAAGGAAGATCTTTTTTCAACTCAAAAAGAATATCGGTATGGCTTCCGGACCAATGTGGAGTCTGATCTTTTGCCAAAGGGACTTTCTGAAGAAAGAGTGCGGGAGATTTCTGCCAAAAAGGGAGAACCACACTTCTTGCTCGAGTTTCGGTTGAAGGCATTTGCTTGGTGGAAGAAGATGTCCGAACCCCATTGGGCAAACTTAAAAATGGGTCCGCTCGACTTCCAAGAGATGCACTATTACTCCGCTCCCAAAGTTCCTCAACAGCTAAGCCGTTTGGAGGAGGTAGATCCTGAACTTTTGAGAACATTTGATAAATTGGGAATTCCCCTTGAAGAACAGAAGCAGTTGGCCAATGTCGCCGTCGACGTCGTTTTTGACTCTGTCTCCCTCGGAGTCACCCTCAAAGAAAAATTGGCAAAGGCCGGAGTGATCTTTTGCTCGCTTTCAGAGGCAGCAGATCTTTATCCTGAATTGGTTCAAAAATATTTAGGTTCTGTCGTCCCCATTGGAGATAATTTCTACGCGACATTGAATTCCGCAGTATTTTCGGATGGATCCTTTGTCTACCTACCCAAAGGGGTCCGATGTCCCCTAGAAATTTCTACCTATTTTCGCATCAACGAGAGAAAAATCGGGCAGTTCGAACGCACCTTGATCATCGCGGAAGAGGATTCCTACGTGAGTTACCTGGAGGGGTGTACCGCTCCCGCTTATGACACTAATCAACTGCATGCAGCCGTTGTGGAACTTGTGGCCAACAAAAGGGCGGAGATCAAATATTCCACGGTGCAGAATTGGTATGCGGGAGACCGCAAAAGCGGAGAGGGGGGGGTTTATAATTTTGTAACCAAAAGGGGCAAATGCACGGGGGAATATTCAAAAATTTCTTGGACACAGGTCGAAGCGGGAGCAGCGATCACCTGGAAGTATCCTAGTTGCATTTTGGAGGGAAAGGGGTCGATTGGGGAATTCTATTCTGTTGCATTGACTAATGGAAAAATGCAGGCTGACACAGGAACAAAGATGATTCATCTTGGGGAAAGAAGCCGTTCTACCATCATCTCTAAAGGGATCTCAGCTGATCAATCACACAACAGTTTTCGTAGCCTAGTGCATGTAACGAACCGGGCAAAGGGGGCTCGAAATTTTACGCAATGCGATTCAATGTTGATCGGAAATGCATGTTCAGCCAATACCTTCCCCTGCATAGAGGTGCGCCAGCCATCAGCGGAGGTAGAACATGAAGCTTCTACCTCCAAAATGAACGAAGAACAATTATTCTACCTTCAAACAAGGGGGTTGAATAGGGAAGATGGAATCTATCTGGTCGTTTGCGGCTTCTGTAAGGATGTGTTTACTGAGCTTCCCTTGGAGTTTTCTACGGAATCACAAAAGTTGTTAACATTCAAGTTGGAGGGATCGATCGGTTAAGATAAAGGATGGTGATGCTCGATGTGAATAACCTACATGTCTCTGTCGAAGGAAAACAGATCCTCAAAGGGTTTTCCCTACGAGTGCGTCCAGGGGAGATTCATGCAATCATGGGACCTAATGGCTCTGGCAAATCGACTCTGGCAAAGGTGTTAGCTGGACATCCCCACTATCAGGTGAATCAGGGGGATATTCATTTCCTCGGGGAGGATCTACTAGCCCTTAAGCCAGAAGCACGGGCGAATCGAGGTCTGTTTGTGGGATTCCAATATCCTATCGAAGTGCCTGGGGTAACAAATCTTAAATTTCTCCATGCCATCCATACCGCTTCCTGCCAATACCAGAAGAAACAACCAAAAGGGGAAGAAGAACTGTTAGCCTTCTTAAGACCAAAAATGGAAAAGATAAAGATACCCGCGTCCTTCATCAAGAGAGAGTTGAATAGCGGGTTGTCTGGGGGAGAAAAAAAACGCAATGAGCTGTTACAGATGCTGACGCTTGACCCAGCGCTTCCCGTGCTAGACGAGACCGATTCGGGTCTGGATATTGACACCCTGCGCCTGGTGGCCGAAAGTATTGAGGAACAGATGAGCCCTCAGAAAGGACTGATTGTGATCACCCACTACCAAAGGCTGCTCAACCACCTTCCTCCTCATTTCGTCCATTTGGTGATCGATGGTAGAGTGGTGCAAACGGGAGATGCGGATTTGGCCATAAAGTTGGAGGAGAAAGGGTATCGCTGGGCCCTATGATGCAAGCAGATAGATTTGAACCTCTCCTCCAGGAAGCGAGGTTGACCCAAGATCCCCTAAGGGATAAGGCGTGGAGCCTCCTCGTGGAACGGGGGTTCCCTACCAAGAAATGGGAAGATTTCCGCCATACTCCCCTGCCCGATTTATATCGTATGGCATGGAAGCTGCCCTCACCGTCGACGGAGGGGGGGGGATGTCTGCCCCCCCCCTATCCGGCAGTGGTGTTCGTCAACGGTCATTTTTCTCCCTCTTTGTCGACCATCCCCTCTGCCTTGGTCGCTTTACCCCTTCGAGAAGCTTACCTTTCCTACGGCCCTCTCCTACGCAAAAGCTTTGCGGAAAGCCCATCTCACGACCCCTTTTTCCTGTTAAATCATGCCCTCTACCAGAATGGGCTCTTTCTCTATATGGCCCCACGTTGTTCGACAGCCGAGCCCTTGTCTTTTCTCTTTGTGCAGACAGAACCCCTCACCATTCTCTCCCCTAAGGTAGAGCTCTTTATTGGCAAGGAATCTTCTATCTCACTTATTTTTAATCACTTACAGAAAAAACCTTTCAATAATTGGCACAACGGAACATTGCAGATAACCTTAGAAGAAGGGGCGGAATGTTTCTGTTTTGAAAATAGCTCCGATCTTCAACAAGGGTTTGCTTTTCACTCGACCCGAGCGATGGTTAAAGGAGGAGGGCTTTTTCACCATTTCTCTCTTGCCTCAGCTCCTTCTTGCGTTGTGCGTCATCAATTGTGTGCGCAATTGGTGGGAGAAGGAGCCCGGGCGGAGTCGAGGGGGCTTGCTCTTCTGTCTCATCAGGGGCATACTCTCTTCTCCACAGAAATAAAACATATCGCGCCTCACACGAGATCCTGTCAGGGTCATAAGTCTGTGTTGGCTGGCAGAGCTCATTCCCATATTTTTGGAACAATCTATGTCGATGCAAAAGCTCAGAAAACAGAAGCTTATCAAACCAGCCAGCAACTGCTGTTGAGTGCGCAGGCCAAAGCAACAGGACAGCCCAACCTAAAAATCTTTGCGGATGATGTGAAAGCCTCTCACGGTTTTACTTGTACACAACCCAATGAAGAGGAACTCTTCTACTTGAGGGCTCGAGGGTTGGGAGAACTAGAGGCAAAAAAAGAGTGGGTTTCTGGGTTTTGCCGAGAACAGGTGGAGATGCTCCCTCCCTTTGCGCAGATCGTAGCGAAGGAGAGAGTGTGTTCTTGTTTGCTCAATGACCAGGCCATATAAGGAATCTCATTGTGTTGGATATACGAGCTATACGAAGAGAATTCCCTATCTTTGACGAAAAGATCAATGGTCATTCCCTGAACTATCTTGACACTGCAGCAACTGCGCAAAAACCTCGTACGGTGATTGAAGCTATCGTCGACTACTACCAAAGAGGGTGTGGGACGATCAACCGAGCTCTCTATCCTCTCTCCTTATCGGCGACAAAAAAGGTGGATGAGGTGAGAAAAAAGGTTCAACATTTCATCGGAGCATGCGACGAAAGAGAGATCATCTTCACCAAATCAACCACGGAATCAATCAACCTTCTCGCTATTTCTTGGGGTAAGCGGTTTGTGAAGCAAGGGGATGAGATTATCATCTCAGAAATGGAACATCATGCAAATATTCTCCCCTGGCAAGTCCTATGTCGGGAAAGGGGAGCCGTTTTAAGGGTGATCCCTCTCAATTCTCGGGGAGAACTGGATATAGCTGCTTATGATGCCCTGCTCTCTCCAAAGACGAAAATGGTCAGCGTGACGCATGTCTCCAACGTAACAGGGGTAGAAAACCCCGTGTCCGACTTGGCCGAACGTGCGCATCGTTGCGGAGCCCTCATCATGGTTGATGGAGCTCAGGCAGTCCCCCACCTCCCTGTCATCGACGTGCAAAGGTTAGGCGTTGACTTCTATGCTTTTTCTGGACACAAAATGTATGGCCCGACAGGAGTGGGGGTATTGTATGGCAAACGTTCTCTTCTAGAGGAAATTCCTCCATTTTTGCTAGGAGGCGACATGGTAGATCGGGTCTCCTTTGACAGAAGCACATTTCAGCCCGCCCCCTCAAAATTTGAAGCGGGAACCCCCCATTTGGCGGGGATTTGGGGCTTAGGGGCTGCGATCGATTACCTCTCCTCTGCGGACAGGAGGGCACTGGCCATGCGAGAAAAAGTGCTGTTAGCCAGAGCGTTGGGGAGATTAGAGAAGATTCCCGGTCTTTCCCTTTTTGTCTCTCCCGCCCGAAAAATCGGAGTCGCGAGCTTTTGCATCAAGGGAGTTCATGCCTCTGATCTAGGGACAATGCTCGGATGCAAGGGAATTGCGGTACGTACGGGGAATTTATGCGCACAGCCCTTTCTTCACCGATTGTCTATCAGTTCGTTAGTGCGCTTCTCTTTCGGCCTGTACACGACAAAAGAAGAGGTCGATGGCTTCATCTCTTCTTTGCTGGAGATAATCCCCTGTTTGAAGAGAGAGGAGAAAGCCACCACTTTCACGGGTTCCCCCAACATTCTATGATGGTACCCTCTACCTGTGTCATTTTCTGCGTATATCTTCCGATCAGAGGGAGCACGATGATTTTTCATCTCCAGTAGGAGACTGTTATGTCGACTTAGTGTGAAAAACTATAGGAACCTAAGTGAGGAATCCAAAATCTGTCATCGTCAAATGAAAGACCGTTGCATAATTTTCCTTAGAACTTGTCGTCGATCACCAAACCATGTGGTACAACGAAAATAGAAAAGAGGAGAATATGTATAAATAATTTATAATGAAGAGTTTACTTAGATTGTAAATTTTGAACCCTTCGCTTGAATTCTCATGGTTTTTTACATTAAGTGAGTCAATCAGAGGTTATGCAATGGTCTTAATGATGCAATGATTTCTGCATGCGCACAAGGAAGATGAGATCATCCTTCAAAAATCCCAGGAAAAACCAACGCTTGGTCCGGGTCTAACGTCACCATCTCTCCTTCTTTAAGCACAGCAAATGCCGCATCTGCCCGAAGAATCACAGGGATCTGATAGAGGACAAAGAGCTTGCATGCCTGTTGTTCGGAAAGAAGATCATCAGGATGATTCTGTAAAATGAGACCAGAGATGTTCTTCAAGGTCTCTGTAAAGTGAGGAAAACATTTTGAAGCAACAACAATACGATGATCAAATCGGCTTACATCTACGTTCGATTCTGCGTCGAACATAAAGGAGATCTTTCCATGCACCTTCTCCCCCATTCCCCCTTTTCCCTTGACCAGAACCCGTCCGATATGTTCCATCAACATCATGTTAGTCATTCCTCGAACACTCAATAATTGCCCCGAGGTGATCACCACCAACTCCCCATACCGAACTAGGTTGCGCCCCAAGAGACAGCGCGTGGCTACCTCCACCCCCTCTCGAACGCTTCTGACCTTTTCACGGATGGGAATCACCCCCCAAATGAAGGAGAGTTGATGATAGATGTTGCAGGATGGCGTGATCGCAATAATGGGCATTTCCGGACGAAAACAGGCCATCATGCGCGCGGTAAAGCCACTTGTTGTTAAAGCAATGATTGCCCTCCCATTCCCACTATAGGCCGTGCTAATCGCAGCCAAAGCCACAGAAGCCGCCATATGGTAAAACCTCTGTTTCCACATCTCTTGATGCAAGAAAGAAAAATAGGAAAAACCTTTTTCCGTCTCTAAAATTGTGTCTCGCATCAACTTTACCGTCTCTACGGGAAAACGACCGACAGCGGTCTCCCCTGATAACATCACTGCGGAGGTCCCATCATAGATTGCATTTGCTACATCGGAGACTTCTGCTCTAGTCGGCCTGGGGTTGGAGATCATTGATTCCAACATCTGCGTGGCTGTCACCACTGGTTTGCAAGCATAAAGGCACTTGTGAATCATCTCCTTTTGAAGCTTAGGGATTTGAGTAATGGAAAGTTCCGTCCCCAGGTCCCCTCGAGCCACCATAATCCCGTCAGCCGCTCGCAGGATGGTGTCAAAATTCTTTACTCCCAATGCATTTTCGATCTTGGCGAGGACGAGCATATCCTCTGATCCGTGCTGAGACAATAATTCTTTAATGATCAAGATTTGCTCTGCCGATTGAATGAAGGAAGCTGCAATGATACTGACCCCCTCTTGACACCCTAATGATAGGATGTCTTCCTTATCCTCCTGGGTCAAAAGGGGAATTTTTAAATAAACATGAGGAATATTGACCCCTTTCCCTCCCTGCAACAGACCTTCGTTTTCGACCTGCAGAAAGAGGCCCTCTTCATCTTTTTCCACCACTTCGCAGGAGATGCGCCCATCGTCGAAGAGCACCCTTGTTCCAACCTCCAATTCCTCCACGATGTGAGAAGGGTGTAGACTGATTCCCTCCTCGGTCCCGGCCACATGTTCCTTCGTCACCCTCAACCGCATCCCCCTGGTCAAGGAAAGGGGAACCTGTAGCGGAGCCACCCTGACCTCTGCCCCTTTGGTGTCTAACATGATCGCGACAGGACGATCCCTTTCCCGGCGAGCCTGCTTGACCTGTGCAATCATCTCGCTATGTTCTTCCCTGGTCCCATGACTCATATTCAACCTGGCTACATCCATCCCTGCATCGATCAACTTCAATAGGGTAGGATATTGGCAGGTAGCCATACTCAAAGTGCAAATAATCTTTGTACGCCGATGCATCATGAAGACACGAACGATTGTTAGACCTTCACAGGCATATCAGAGACAGAACAATAAATCTACACAGAACGAAAGTATGTGGTGAAAAAATGGGTGAAACGATCTCGAAATTCCTCTATCTCCCCACTGTCCAGAAAGGGCAAAGGGATCATTCGATGATGAAAAAAAAAGATTACCATCAAACCTGATCAGGTTGAAGAATAACATATTGATCTTGAACAGAGCCAGAAACACGCAAACCAAAAGTCCCCTGAGGTTAACCATGGGCAAGTGCGGCGACGCATATCTCGAAATCAGGGAAATCTCTCAGCTTGACCGCCCACCTGAAGTAGATAAAACTCTCGTGCAAGGACAGAACTAGGCAAACTGAGAACGGAGTTTGGGAACCAACATTAAGCCCTCAGCCTGCGCCCTCAAAAAACCGGGCAACCGCAAATCCACCTCCAAGTAAAGACCGTTGCATAACTTCCCTTAGAGCTTGTCGTTGATCACCAAGCCATGTGGTACAACAAAAATAGAAAAGAGGAAAATATGTATAATGAGTAATTTATTAATGAAAAAACTTACTTAGACCGTAAATTTTGGGCCCTTCGCTTGAATTCCCATGGTTTTTCACATTAAGTTGATTCAATCAGAGGTTACGCAACAGTCTTAAGGTAGGGGATACTCAGGCCCACTTTCGACCCTCTCAAATGACCACCTGCCCCCTGCGCGTCTCCCCTTCAGCCTATCCTCTATACGCGGCCAAGGTCCATAATTGACAAGGGCGAAAGACGGGATTCGAACCCGCGACTCCTGGAACCACAATCCAGTACTCTAACCACTGAGTTACTATCGCCATCCGACACAACACGCGTCAATGGAACTACAAATCTGCATTTTGGTCAACTCTTCTTTCCGCTTTTTTCCGTTTCCTTCCCTTCGTCTCCTAGCAACAAGGTATGTGTTTCCACCGTTCGGGTAATCCTCATCCTCACCAAGGTGATGTTGAATAATACCCATCAACGCTTTCAATGACCATCTGCCCTCTATAAAGCCACCGCATCATTTCCCCTAGGGACCCATCTGCAAAATTATTTGTATGTAAAAACAATACAACTAGTAGGCCCTCGCATTCACCAGGGATCTGTTGGGAAATAGGAACGTGCTAATGGTGATAAAAACCTTCAGAGTCAGCACACAAACAAAATGGCTGACATATTTATAACTCATTAAACATAAAAAAAGAATGCGGTGTACGCGTTCACAGGGATAGCAAATAGACTCGAAATATTCGGCCAAGCCACCATTTTTTTGATTACGACTGGTAAACAGCACTAACCTGAGTCTTAACTCTATGATACGCGTTCACGGGAGAACAACGAAATAAATCAATATCCCTCTTTCATAACCAGCAAACCACCACCAGACCTTCTATCTTTCACTTTCTTGCAACGCATTCCTCCAAAAAAATGCTGAAAAAAAGGAGACACTGTAGAGCGCGATCCACGCTGCCCCCCCCAGAGGCATACTAACATTACAGAACTAAAAAGGAAGGGAGAGACTTTATCTCGTAGAAAGATTCAAAGAGCTCGATTAGGAAGAGAAACAGATTTTTCGACCTTTGTTGCAAAGTGACGGCTACGATCATCAACCTTTCAATCAATCTAGTTCCCCAAGTCGATTGACTTCCTAAAGAAATTTTTTTGAGTATCACATTAGTTAAGTATCATACAGGAACGAAGAGCCCCTTCGGCCAGGTTATTCGTAGATTCGACTCCCTCTTCATAAAGAAAACCATTGCATAACCTCCCTTAGGGTGTGTCGTTGATCACCAAACCATGTGGCACAACGAAAATAGAAAAGAAGAAAATGTGTATAAGCAATTTATAATGAAAAGGTTAAGTTTATTAAAGTTTTGAGTTCCCCTCCTGTATTCCTTGCAAGCTTTCACACCAAGTCGACCAATCAGAGGGTATTCAATGGTCTTTAGGAGGGCTCGGGGGAAGGCCATGTTTTGGTATGCATGGCAAATATTCAAATGAAAAGACAAGAAATAGTGCAGAGTTGCATGATCCGTTTGCACGAATCATCTGTCCTATGGGCGTATATTCAGTGTTCAAACTTTCTTTGCTAAGATTCTTGTTGTGATTTTATAAAAGATGTTTTAAAGTCTCGAGGAGCGGATGGTCGTTTATCCTCCGTTTGTGTCGTTAGTCAGAAGGAGGTGTGCAGTGAATGTCACCACAGGTGAAGGTGGAAAGATATCGTGAGAAAAGTGTGGGGTCTATTGTCAAAAGTGGTGTCCATGTGGGCGTTTTTTCAGGGAACGATGCTTTTCCCTCAGGAAATGGCAAAGGGGGAGGGTCCTCTCCGGTTGGAGGTTATCCTTCCCCTTATCGTTCGTTCTCAGGGGGGTAAAGGTGCTGTGGTATGGGAGTTAGATGAGCAACAGTCTTCTATCGATTGGCTAAGAGAGGCATGTCGATGGATCAAAGAAAATGGAGGATCTCCGGGGGATCTTATTCTCGCCTTCCTATATCCTTCTCCCCCCATGGACTCCCTAGCCTCTTGTCAGCCTGGAGATGTCTCGGGGACATATTATCCTGAGACGCCCTCTTTTCACAAAGTCCAGAAACAACTGCAGCGTCTCAAAGAAGAACATCACCTTCGCATAGGGATGGGTGTTGGGTTTCGGGGGTTCCCTTTTACAAAGAAATCACTAGAGGATTACGGTATCGCGTTCCGTAAAGGAACCCAAGGGAGTTTCCTGGAGTGGAGTGAGCCCCTAAAAAATAGAGTAATAGACAATCTCGATGGTCCTCGAGGATCGAAAGAAGGGGAAGAGTTGGTTCAAGGGATAAGTGTTTTGTCTCCCCTCTTGACGAGGCCGGATTCGTTCAAAGAGAATAAAAATCTAGAATGGGGAAAGTTATTCGATCAGCCGCAGACGATAGCGTCCAAATTCATACCCATTCTGACCAGCTCGGTCTTCGTGATTGGGGAATTAGCGGCAAAGCGTCAGGGTTTAACGCATTGTCTCACTTCTGGGCAGTTTGTTCGTCACATTCCTGATAAAAGTCAAGAGAAGATGTGGAAAGAAGAAGTTAAAGTCGTACAGGCACATTCCTCTTTCGTGTATATGCCTGAATCCCCTTCAGAGGGTAAAGGATTGACACAATCCGGTCATGCCTCTGTCTGTCTTCTCTTTGACGGAAGAGTCAGGGTCAACCTCATTCCCACATATCGAGGAGGGAAAAAAGAACTAGAAGAGGAATTGACTCGGTTAGAGAACCTAAGAACCGCGGTAGAGGGAAGGAGAGAAAGCATGAAGAAGGCGAAGATGCCCAGGGCTACGAACGAGTGGGTCTCCATCGAGGAGGCATTCCCGCAGGTCGGGAAACCCAGTTGGGGATTAACTTGTCTGTTTTACGATCCCGATGTGAAGGATTCGATGTTGCAAAATGGTCCAATGCGGCTACTGCCTCCTAGCCCCACGTTAGAATTGTTGGATATGTTCTTTGAGAAAAGTAAGAGAGGGTGGGGAGTGACAATGTTGTTTGTGCATCCGCCCCGCCTCGTTGGTTCCACCTTCCGGGTCGATCAGAAGGAGGAAACGAATACCCTAGGTTATATTCTTAATAAACAGTTAGTAAGATACTCTCCTCCTCTACTGGGAACAGAGATTCTTACCTCCCCTCTTTCTCCTCCTCCTCTTTCTCCTCCTCCTCTCTCTCCTCAAGAAAAGGGCAAACCCAAGTTCTACCGCTCCCGTCCTTCCTCTACTAAGGCTGATGGACTTCAACGTACGGAAGAGGGGAGTAACATCCGTGGCGAACCTTTTTGTAGAGAGCAACACGTTATACATCAGCATAGTAATTAGGAGAGTCTTCCTGTCTTTGTAGTGCTGTTACCACCCCCGTACATGTGAAACCAGGGCTGAGGAGGGTCCCAGGGACCTTCCCCTTCCAGGAGGCAGGGGTTTTCGCGATAGCGTTATCTCTTTCAGACATTCGTTCTTCTTTAACATTTGATAGAATGTTTTGTTACCCTTTTAAAGCTTCATCTTGTACACTCGCGTTATCGAAGGTGGAGTGGGGGGGGCGCAGTTGCCCGTTTTGTGCGATTGGCTGTTTGTGTGGACAACAGGAAAGTAGTAGAAAAAGTAAGCGTGATGTGGATGACGCGGAGGAGGTTTGGATGAAAGTGGTGGGTAGTTTCCTCTCAAAGCTGATGGTGGTGTGTTGTTTTTTGCAAGTGATGGTGGTTTTTGCTGGAGAAGGCAGATCTGCCCGCTTGGGGGTGGTGGTGCCCCTTCACCTACCCCTTGAAAAGAATCAGGTGTTGAAACAGTGTCACCCTTTTCGTTTAATCGAAAAGGTGATGAAAGAAGCAGAGCGCCGTGGAAAAGATACGAGTTTTCTCAAGTCGATTACGCTCCTTCCTTTGCCCCGTAAAGGAAGTCTGTCTCGTGAAGAGGTGTGCCTCAGTGAAGTCGACGCGAAAGACCCTTATCTCGAGCAATGTCTTTCGGAGGCGGGCAGTCTGTCGCAGAAATATGGGGTTCGGTTGCTGTGGGGGGTGAATGGGGATTTGATTGACAAAGCATCTCGCTTATATAGAAAATCCTGTCAAACGGAAAATCGGGAAGAATGTCTGAGAAATCAACAAGCGTGGAAGCATCTCTGTACACAGACAGCGGAGAATTGTTCTCAAATGTCGCAACAGGCGATGGGACAGAGTCCGGAGGATTCGGGGCGACCGGTCTGTGGGTTTCACTTATTCCTGCCTGTGAGTGGGGGTGGGGGTACGTTTCCCCAGACTCATGCAGCCACGTTCTCTTATTTGCTCCACAAAGCCTCGGAGAGGGCAGAATTAGGGTCCTCTGGTGAGGAGGATGGTGGGCTTTCTGTATCTCCTGCGTTCAACGATCAGGAAAAGGAGAAGAAGATAAGAAAAAGGAGGAAGAAGATGCAGAGCTGTTCTTCCGTCGTTTGCAACGATGTCGGTGTCCTGAAAGAAGGATGTACAGAGATCTTTCCTTACATGGGGATGGGCCATGTCTGCGTAATCATATCTCCCCTTCCAGGAGAAGACCTTCAGAATCGGATTGAAGAGGTGGAACGACGGGTGAAGGGGATACGTGCGAGTGGTGAGACCTCCTCTGTTTTTAGCGACTTGTCCCCTGAATGTTGTTCTGATGAAACGGGGAATTTTTCCTTACAACCTCTCAGACTTGAAGAAGGAGGGCATCTGAGCTTGGGCATTTTCCTGGACAGCTCTTCTGGAATACCTTGCCCCTTCCTGGGGATAGACGGAGAGAGAAAAGAATATTTCCTTGAACAGATTAAGGAGATTTTGAAATACTGTTTCGAAAAGGGGAGGGATTGCGAAATCATGGGGTCTGATGTGGAGCTTCTCACACAATATTCCTTGCGCTGTGGAAAGGTTATAGATCCCTTGTACATGCTATTGACCTGTTTTGCGGGCTTGCTTGATGAGAAGGCACTTCTTTGGTAATGGTTCGATGGACGGGAAGGGAAGACAGGCGAATTGTCACCGCAGGGAATAGTACCCCATTGCCCCTCTTTAGAGACAGTGAAAAGGGGTGACGGGCAGGCTCTAGAGATTCTTTGTTATATCCTTTCCTTATAGAGGACCACCGAGCTGTAGTGAAGTGGCCGCCGCCGCCTCGGCTATTCGTAAAACAGGCCCATTTGGTTCGTCTGAATCCGCTGGTCTAAAATCAAAAAGTTAGCGAATTAAGTTAGAACTCGTCGTTGATCACCAGGCCATGTGGCACAAAGACAATAGCACTTTTCGATACAAGTAGTCTATATGCACTAAATCGTCAACAGGAGGATTTAAATTGCATTATTAAGACCGTTGCATAACCTCTAACCGTCTGGTTTCATTCAGAACAATCTAAGTATTTTTAAAAAATGAGCTCACAGTTTAAGAATTTTTGGTCATTTTCGTGTACAAGACTCAAAGATCCGTCCATCGTTTCAGCAATTTGTTGTGCTTATCCGGGTTGGGGGATCTACTTTTTGACCATTTTATGC
>Ga0209562_1000323_pt1 | contig 17174 bp, 14 predicted proteins | sample WorMetvacBELIZE2_FD_187399 | JGI IMG/M metagenome (GOLD analysis project Ga0209562, IMG submission 187399) | Marine gutless worms symbiont microbial communities from Max Planck institute for Marine Microbiology, Germany - Olavius vacuus BELIZE.2... | ecosystem: Host-associated > Annelida >... | reverse complement strand
TGGAACAGGAATGCGCCCCTGTTGCTCGACGCTGCCATAGGTCGGGTGCTGGCGCGCGGGGTGGAGATTGATTTGCCGCTTTTTCACCCCTATCTTCTCGGTGAGCGCGCTCCCCTGTGGCGCGCCGACCTGCGCGCCTCCTTCAGCGGCATACACGCCGCCCACGGCAGGGACGAACTAGCCTGGGCGATTGGCGAAGGCGTACTCCACGCTTTGGCGCACGCTCGCGATGCCTGCGAACTCAGCCAACCGGGACAGGCAATTGCTGTCACTGGCGGCCTTACCAATCTTCCGAACTTCATGCGTCTGGCCGCCGCCCTGCTCAATCAAACGCTGACCACCCTTGCCCACAGCGACGCCAGCTATGGTGCGGCGCTGCTCGCCGCCAGGGCCGGCGACGCATTGCAATGGTCGGAAATCAAGGCAATCGCCACCCGCAACCGGGTCGCAAGCCATCAACCCGACGCCGCGCTGGTCGAATTGCTTGCGCAACGCTATCGCAACTATCGCAGCCAACTACCGCAACCAATGCATTGATCGCGCAGCCGGTTAACTCCGGCATTGCGCTTGGGTTATGCTTGCGCGTTCCTTTTCATTCACTAAAACGCTATGCTCGAAGCTCTGGCCGATATGGGAATCTTCGCTTTCAAGGCGGCGATTGTGGTGATTGCCGTGGCGCTGATTGTCGGCGTCATTGCCGCCGCGCGTAAAAGCAGGCATGACGTACCGCCCGGCAAGACGGTGCTGACCAACCTGGGCAAACGCCTGCGCGAACAGCAACAGAGATTGCTGGGCGAGGTCAACCACAAGGAACGCATAAAGGAGGAAAAAAAGCGGCGCAAGCAAGCGGATAAAGCGCGCAAAAAGGAAAAAAACGCCGCACCCGCCACCTATGTGATCGATTTTCACGGCGATATCCGCGCTACCCAAACCAGATTGCTTACCCATAAGATCACCGCGCTGCTGCAACTTGTCGATCCCGGGCGCGACGAGGTGGTGATCCGCCTGGAAAGCGCGGGCGGGCTGGTGCACGCCTACGGGCTCGCCGCCTCGCAACTGATGCGCCTGAAACAGGGCGGGATAAAAACAACTGTCTGTATCGACAAGCTCGCCGCCAGCGGCGGCTATATGATGGCCTGCACCGCCACCAGGATTCTCGCCGCGCCCTTCGCCCTGGTCGGCTCGATCGGGGTGATAGCGCAACTGCCCAATTTCCACCGCCTGCTGCAACGCTGGGAAGTGGATATTGAGCAGCACACGGCGGGCAAGTACAAGCGCACGCTTACCACCCTGGGAAAAAACACCCCGGAAGGCAGGCGCAAGTTCAAGCAGGATGTCGAGCGCACCCACAAGCTTTTTCAGAAGCTCATTAAGGACCAACGCCCACAACTGGCGGTGAGCCGGATCGCCACCGGCGAAGTCTGGTACGGCCAGGAGGCGCTGGCGCTGAAACTGATAGACGAGGTCAACACTAGCGAGGCCTATTTGCTCGCAAGATGCGGCGACAGCGAAGTCTTTCTCCTTGATTACAAGGTGAAAAAGCCGCTTGGTAAGCGTCTGCAGGACGCCACCGCCGGGATGCTCGAAACCCTGCTGATGCGCCTGGCCCAGAGCGACCACGAACAGCGGGTGCTCAACCAACGCTGAGGCCTGATGCATGGGAGGCAGCTTTCGGGTTCATTCACCCTTTGATCCGGCGGGAGATCAACCGGCGGCCATAGACGCGCTGGTGGAGGGCATAGAAGCCGGACTGAGCCACCAGACCCTGTTGGGGGTTACTGGATCGGGCAAGACCTATACCATGGCGCACGTATTGCAGCGAATCAGGCGACCGGCGGTGGTGATGGCGCACAACAAAACCCTTGCCGCGCAGCTGTATCGCGAGTTCAAGGAGTTTTTTCCGGACAACGCGGTCGAATACTTCGTCAGCTATTACGACTACTACCAGCCCGAAGCCTATGTGCCTTCGTCCGACACCTATATTGAAAAGGACGCCTCGATCAACGAGCAGATAGAGCAGTTGCGCCTTTCCGCAACCAAGTCGCTGCTTGAACGACCGGATGTGGTGATAGTCGCCACCGTATCCTCCATCTACGGCCTTGGCTCGCCGGAGCAGTATGTGAAAATGCTCATTCACCTCAATCGCGGTGACGCCATCGACCAACGCGACCTGTTGCGGCGGTTGGCCGAGTTGCAGTATCAACGCAACGATCTCGCCTTTGTACGCGGCAGCTACAGGGTGCGCGGCGAAATAGTGGATGTGTTTCCGGCGGACGCCGAACGCGCCGCTATCCGCATAGAGATATTCGACGATTGCATTGAGCGACTCAGCCATTTCGATCCGCTTACCGGCCAGATAACAGCCAACCTTCCGCGCGCCACCATCTTCCCCGGCAGTCACTACGTCACCACGCGCAACACCTTGCTCGAGGCGGTCGAGTTGATTGAGGAGGAGCTCAAACAGCGCCTGAAGGAACTCAAGGCGGACAACCGCCTGGTGGAAGCCCAGCGACTTGAACAACGCACACGTTTCGATCTGGAAATGATCCGCGAGCTGGGCTATTGCACCGGGATAGAAAACTACTCGCGCTATCTGTCCGGTCGCGCTTCCGGCGAGCCGCCGCCCACCCTGTTTGACTATCTGCCCAGGGAGGCTTTGTTGATAATTGACGAGTCGCACGTCACCGTGCCGCAGATAGGCGCCATGTACCGGGGCGACAGGTCGCGCAAGGAGACCCTGGTAAATTACGGCTTTCGGCTGCCCTCGGCGCTGGACAATCGCCCGCTTAAATTCGAGGAGTGGGAATCCATGGCGCCTCAGTGCGTTTTCGTCTCCGCCACTCCCGCCGATTACGAAGCCGAACACGCCGGCAGAGTGGTCGAACAGGTGGTGCGCCCCACCAGTATTGTCGATCCGGAAATACTGGTGCGCCCGGCCACAACCCAAATAGACGATCTGCTGGGTGAGGCGAAAAAAAGCATTGCCGCCGAACAGCGGGTGCTGGTCACCAGCCTGACCAAACGCATGGCCGAGGACCTGACCGACTTTCTCAACGAAAACGGCATTAAGGCGCGCTACCTGCACTCGGACATTGCCACGGTTGAGCGGGTTGAAATAATTCGCGATCTACGCCTTGGCGTTTTCGATGTTTTAGTTGGCATCAACCTGCTTCGCGAAGGACTTGATATGCCGGAGGTGGCGTTGGTGGCAATACTCGACGCCGACAAACAGGGCTTTCTGCGCTCCGAACGCTCGCTCATCCAGACCATCGGTCGCGCTGCTCGCCATATCGAGGGGCGCGCCATTCTCTATGCAGATACGGTGACCGAGGCCATGCGCAAGGCCATGGACGAAACCATGCGTCGCCGCGAAAAACAGATCACCTTCAATCAGGAGCACGGCCTCAGCCCACGCAGCATCTCCAAACAGATTCGGGACATACTTGAAGTAGCCACCAAACCGGAGGTCGCGGAGCGCATCAGGGACGAGCCGAACGGTCGCATAGTAGCCGAGGAATTCGCTGCCTACGCCGCCAAAAGCCCGCGCGAATTGAGCAACGAAATAAAAAAACTTGAACAGGCGATGCACAAGGCGGCTGCCGATCTGGACTTTGAGCAGGCAATAGAGCTGCGCAACCGGGTGACCAGATTGAAGGAGCTGATAATCGTCAATGCCTAAGAGCCATTCCAGACCGGTTTGGTTGGTGGCGGCGCTGGCCGCTGGTTTGTTGCTCCTTTCAGCCCTGTTGCCAGGAGCGCCGCAAACCAACTTCGTCCCCCCCGAATATCCAGGCCTGAATCCCAATGCGAATGGGGGCAGGCTGATTTCCGGCAGCCTGACCGGACTACCGGGCAAAAAGGTACACGCCTTGCACGCCATAGCCATAGGCAAGGGGTTGTTTGCCGTCTGGTACGGCGGCAGCAAAGAGGCAAGGCCGGATGTGGCCATCTACGCGGCGCATTACGATGGAACGGGTTTTGGCGAACCCAGGCGGATACTGGACAGCAGCAAGGTTATGCAGGATCAACGCGCCTACAACCACACCCTTGGCAACCCGGTGTTGTGGAAAGACGCCGACACCCTGTGGTTGTTCGCCGCCCAGGTTCCGGTGGGCGGCTGGTCGGGAAGCCAGGTGTTGGTGATGCAGTCGCCGGATCTGGGAAGAAGCTGGCGGCGGAGCCGTTTTTATGTCACCAGTCCCTTTATCAATATCTCAACCCTGCCCAAAAGCCAACCCCTGGCCCTGGACGGCGGATATTTGGCCTTGCCTGTGTATCACGAGTTGGTGAACCAGCGCAGCGAGTTGCTGGTGCTTGATCGGAAGATGCGCCTGGCGGATAAACGATGGTTGAGCCGAGCGGCGGATGGGAGGTTGATTCAACCTGTAACGCAACCAATTAACACCGCCGAAGCCATCGCCTTGCATCGATCGATGGATCCCGCCTCGCCCTATGTGCACCTCTCCGCCACCAGCGATGGGGGCAACCACTGGAGCAAGGCCAGGCCGCTTAGCCTGCCCAATCCGGACGCGGCGATACATCTGCTGGCGCTCAAACCCGAGCTGTGGCTGTTGATCTACAACCACAGCAGGAAAAACAGACAGAGCATGGATCTGGCCATATCGCGCAATCAGGGCAGGAACTGGCGCAGGTTCCATACGCTTGCCCGGGTGTCGAAAGGCAGACTGGGCTACCCTTGGATGGTTGTAACCGAGGATGGCGTCATTCACGCTTTCTACACCCGCAACCGCACCTCTTTTGATCACCACAAATTCGACCTTGCCTGGATAAGGCGGCGGGCGGCGTAGTGCCCTGGCTCACCGGGTTTGGACTGGCGTTGGCGATCTTTTGCCTGGTCTGCCGGCTTGCACAAGCTCTGCGCCTGGCCAGGGGCTACGGCATCGCTCTGGGTGTGTTCTGTGCGCTTTGTTCCTTGCCGCCGATACCTACCGTAAATGTGTCGATAGTGGGTTTCGTCTATGCTCTGAGCTCAAACCTTAGTCTGAGCAGCCTGTTCCTCCTCCTCCTCGCTGCTCTTCATCAAATCGGCGGAGTACGCGTGTTGGCGGCGAAAGACAGGCTCTGGCTCGCCCTGGCGCTGATTGTCCCGGGCATGACTTTGTATCTTTCCGCGCTCGGTCTGTTGCCGGTCGACGTCTACAGGCTGGGTTTTTCTCCGTTTGTGTTTGGCTGCGGGATGGCGGCGACGGTGGCGTTGCTCCTTGCGTGTAGTTGGCGTGTGGGGTTATTCCTCTGTTGCAGTTGGGCGTTTGCCATGCTGCTCCATCTGATTGCGCCCTTCGGACTCTCCACCAATCTGTGGGATCAGGTGCTGGATTTCTGGCTGTTCTGCTGGGCGATGGTCCACTGCCTGCTTCATCTGGCGTCAGGACTGCGACGTCGAGCCGGGGTTGGGAGTGATTAAACAAGCATCCGTCGCCACGGCCGGTTATCTGGCGCTTGCCTTTGGGCTGGCGCTGATCAACCTGCTGGGGATAAATCTGGACCTGGCGGAACCGGATGCAGCTATCTACGCTGAGGTGGCAAGGGAGATTCACGCCAGTGGAGATTGGCTGAGTCTTGCTTTTCGCGGCGAGCCGTTTCTCGACAAGCCGCATTTTCCTTTCTGGTTGAGCGCTGCAAGTTTTGCCTTGTTTGGCGTGGAAAGTTTCGCCTACCGGCTGCCGGCCCTGCTGTTCTCGCTGCTGGGCGTTGTTTATACCTACATGCTGGCGAAGCGCCTTTACAACCACAGGGTCGGAATCGCCGCCGGATTGATCCTGCTCGGCAGCGCGCATTTTGTGGTATCCAATACCGATGTTCGGGCGGAGGCCTATCTGGCCGGTCTCACTGTGTTCGCCCTGTATCACCTGATCGCCTATCTGCAGGGCCGCGCCTGGCGCGACCTGTTGCTCGCCTGCCTGGGAGCGGCCTGCCTGCTCATGACCAAAGGCCTGTTTACTCTGATGCCGCTTTTCTTTGGCGTATTGGGCGGCGTGATACTTACCCGCGACTGGCATCGCTTGTTCGATTGGCGCTGGGCGGTCGGCATCGCTGTGACCCTGTTGCTAACCACCCCGGTGATGCTTGCTTATGCGCTGCAGTTTGACTTCCAGCCTGAGCAAGAGGTGCGGGTGGGAGCGTGGGGCGAGGTTACCGGGGTGTCCGGCATCCGGTTTTTCTGGTGGGACAGCCAGTTTGGCCGCTTCTTCAACTCGGGGCCCATCCAAGGCGAGGGCGAACCCTGGTTCTATCTGCATACCCTGTTGTGGGCATTCTTCCCCTGGGCGCTTCTCTGGTTTGCGGCGGCTTTCAGCTGGTTCCGCAACCTAAATTTGGGCAACCGGGTCGAACCCTACTGCCTGCCCGCCTGTTTGCCGGTGTTGGTGATATTCAGCGCATCGCAATTTCAGTTGCCGCACTATCTCAATCCGCTTTTTCCCCTCTTCGCCATTACGGTTGCCGCCTGGCTCTACTCGGCGAGCGAGACCTGGCTGGCGCGCCTTGGGTGGGCGCAATTGTTCGCCTATGCGCCGCCTCTGCTGGCGCCGCCGCTTTTCTGGTGGTTGAGCAAAACACCGGAAGCTTGGAGCCTGGCGGCCTTCGGCGCTTGCATCCTTGCGTTGGTGCTTGTCTACGCAGTCGGTGGGAAGAGATGGAGGCTGCTTGGGGGTGGGCTGGCGGTCGCCTGCCTGGTCAATCTGTTCATCCTGGGCGAAGCGCTGCCCTGGCTGACCGGCTATCAGGCGGGCAGCCGGATTGCCCATTTTGTGAAGCAGGAAAAACTGGCGCAGAAGCTAATCATGGTCTACGGCCTGAAAACAGAGGCGCTGGACTTCTACCTCGACCGGGTGGTGCCAAGAATAGCCAGCCTGGACGCCCTGGCCGAAAGGCCGGATGCGCTCCTTGTCACCAAATCAAGCGGTCTGGCGGAACTCGAACAAACCGGCACGGCCTTTACCCAAATTGCGCAATTCGACGACTATGCGATTACGCGCTTCAAGTGGGAGTTTTTCAATCGCAAGCGACGCCACGAGGTAGTGTCGCCCACCTACCTTGTCGCCATTCACCCCGGGCATTAGCCGTATTCCCCCATGCAGTTGCTGATTAACCGGTGTTGGTGGATTATCGCTCTGCTGATAATCGGCATTCTGGTCAACAACGCTTTGCTGCCCATTCACTATGACGAAGCCTATTACTGGCTGTGGGGGCAAAGGCTTGATTTTGGCTATTTCGATCACCCGCCGATGGTGGGCTATGTAATTTGGCTGACCACGCTCATTTCCGATCAGGTGTTCTGGGTGCGTCTTGGCGCGGTTGTCTGCAACCTGCTTGCGCTGTGGTTTTTCCATCTTTTCGTTCGAGATCTCTATAACCGCGACACGGCCCGCCTCGCCGCATTGCTCCTGGCCGTGCTGCCGATAGTGCAGATAAACAGCACCATCATCACCCCGGATGCGCCGCTGGCGCTTTTCTGGTCACTGGGGCTTTTCACCTGCTGGCGCGCGCTGGCGGGTCGATCCGGCTACTGGTACCCGGCCGGAATCGCCATAGGCCTGATGGTGGCCAGCAAGTTGATGGCCGTTTTTTTTATCTTTCCCCTGTGCCTGTATATTCTCTGGCGCAGGCGCGAGCTGCTGATGCAACGGCGCCTCTACCTGGCCGCCTGCCTGTCGCTGCTACCGGCCATCGGCATGCTCTACTGGAACAGTCGGCATGGCTGGCCGAACATTCTCTACCAGATATACCGGAGCGGTACGGACGACCTGGCGTTTCATCTGATTGAATACTTTGGCGGCTACCTGCTGATTTTCACCCCCGTGTTGCTCTGGCTGGCGGTCGACGCCGTGATCAAACGCGCAAGCGGCGGCGCAGCTTTGCTGGAAGGCGAACGTCTGTTGTTGCTTATCGCCTTCTGCATGTTTGTTTTTTTTCTCGTCAAGGCCGTTCGCAGCGGCTCGGAGCCAAACTGGGTTGGTCCGATGGTTTTTCTCCTCCTGCCGCTGATCGCCAAAGACCTGTTGCAACACCGGCGGCAATACACAGCGCTTGCGGCTGTGGCTTGCGCCTTGCTGCTTTCGTTGCTGGTGCGGCTGCCCTGGGTGACCGGGTTTGAATATGCGCCCAGTCGAGTGAACTATGCCCTGGCCGCGGGAATCGACCGCTTCGCCGGCGAAGTGCAATCTGGCGAAACCTTGTGCAGCGATTATCACACCACGGCGTCCGCGCTCATTCACCGCTTCGGCAACACCAACCCGGTGATCCTGCGCTTCGCCACCAGGCCAAGCCAGTTCGATTTGTGGCCGGATTCAAACCCGGCCAGTTGTCGCGCGCTGGTGCAAAGGGGCGAACTCAAGGACTATCACCGCCGGGATTGCGCCAGCATCCGCGATCACCGCGAGTTTTCCATAGCCTTGGATAAGGGTTACCACCCGACCTTTCAAACCTTTATCTGCGATCTGAATCAGGGCGCGGGCGGGCTTTGACAACCGGAGGCGCGTTCAGTGGTTAGACTTGCCACCCTATGCCGCCCCGAAAGAAACCCTACCTCGAACGCAAGATACGCCAATGGCGCCGCCACGCCTTTGCCGATATGGAGCGCCCCCTGGCGCGTGCGGCTGCCTGGTGCGACATGTTGCTGCTCGATCACGGCTTCATCCGCGCCATCTACAGCAACCGCCACCAGCTCGGGCCGGGAATTGAGCGCGCCAGCCAACCCAGCCCGGGGCGGATAGCCACCGCCGCGAAACGGGGTGTAAGGACTATAGTCAATCTGCGCGGCGCTTGTGATCTGGGAAGCTATGCGCTGGAAAAACGCGCGTGCCGGCAACAGGGCGTCACCCTGGTGGATTTCCGGCTGAGATCTCGCCGCCTGCCAAAACGCGAGCAAATCCTGGATGCGCGCAATCTGTTTGCCCAAATTGAATATCCGGCCCTGATCCACTGCAAATCCGGCGCCGACCGGGCCGGAATGATGGGGGCGCTCTACCGAATCTTTCAACACGACGAGCCGGTGACTCAGGCTATGCAACAACTCGGCCTAAAATACGGCCACGTGCGCGCCTCCAACACCGGCATGCTTGATTTTCTTTTCAGCAGCTTCCTCGCCAGCGGCGAAGACTCCTTTCTTGCCTGGGTGGAAAACACCTATCAACCGAAGGAACTGGAAAAACAATTCCGCCCCAACGGCTGGATGGCATGGTTTGTCGACGGAGTGCTGAGGCGTGAGTAACCCGCAAAGCGCCTTTCCCCTGCTCAAGCGCCTGTGGAGCGGCTATGTGCGCGGCTACAGCTGGTTGCTGCTGATCGCCGTGGTATTGATGTCGATCGAAGGCGGCACGCTGGGGCTCCTGTCCTACCAGGTCAAACCCATGATCGACGATGTGTTTATTGGCGCCGACTACGGCGCCATGACCCAGGTCGCCCTGGTGTTGCTGGCGCTTTTTGTGGCGCGCGGCGTCAGCTCATACGGCCAGCGCACCCTTACGGTCTATGTCGGCATGCGCGTGGTGGAGCGGCTGCAGGCCGACCTGACAAGGCACATCCTCAGCCTCGATAGTTCCTTCTTCCATTATCACTCGCCCGGCGCTCTGATTGAAAGGGTGCGCGGCGATACCGGCGCGCTGCAAAACACCGCCGCCAACGCCCTGATCAGCCTGGGCAGGGACGCTTTCAGCCTGGTTTCGCTGATCAGCGTAACCCTTTATATCGACTGGTTGTGGACGCTGATCGCCTTTGTCGGCGCGCCGCTGCTGGTGTTGCCGGTGATGTCGATACAGAAACAAATCCGCAAGGCCAGCCGTCGCGCGCGCGCCGCCGCCGCGCACCTGTCGATGCAGCTGGACGAAATCTTTCACGGCTTCAAGGCGATCAAGGCCAACCTGATGGAAGGGCACGAATACAGCCGCATAGTCGAACGCCTGCGCGGCGTCTATCGCCAACAGTTCAAATCCGAGCGCGGCAAAGCCGCCCTGCCCACCTTTATCGACTTTGTCGCAGGGCTGGGGTTTGTTGGCGTGATGGTTTACGGCGGCGCGGAAATCATTGAAGGCAAAAAAACCCTGGGCGACTTCATGAGCTTTTTCGCCGCCATGGCGCTGGTGTTCGATCCAGTCAGACGCCTGGTGGGCCTGGGTGGCGCGCTCAACGCCGCCGTCGCCAACCTCGAACGGGTGTACGAATTGTTTGACAAGCGCCCCACCATCATCGACCGGCCCCAAGCCGAAGGCCTGCGTGATCCGGGGGGCGAGATAACCTTTACCGAACTGTGGTTCTCCTACGCGGATCAACCCATCATTCGCGGGCTAAACCTGCAAGTGCCCGCCGGCGGGCTGACAGCGCTGGTGGGCGAATCGGGCGCGGGAAAAACCACCCTGCTCAATCTGCTGTGCCGTTTCGAGGAGCCGCAACAGGGCAGCATCCGCATAGGCGGGCAGGACATACAGCAGGTCGGTCTCGCCGACCTGCGGGGCAATATCGCCCTGGTCACCCAGGAAACCGCGCTGTTCGATCAAAGCATCCGCGACAACATCGCCTATGGGGATTGGGAGGCAAGCGACGAGGCGATTGACAGGGCCGCCAGGCAGGCGCTGGTGAAAGAATTTGCGGACAAACTGCCCAAGGGGCTGCTCAGCCCGGCCGGGCCGCGCGGTTCCAACCTATCGGGCGGTCAGCGCCAGCGGGTGATGCTGGCGCGCACCCTGCTGCGCAATGCTCCCATCCTGTTGCTCGATGAAGCAACCAGCGCGCTCGACAGCCAGACCGAAGACAAAATCCAGCAAGCGCTTGAACAGGTAACAAAAGGCCGCACCACCATAGTCATAGCCCACAGGCTTTCCACCATCCTGCGCGCCGACCTGATCCATGTCATCGACAAGGGCCAGGTGGTCGAATCCGGCAACCACCAAAGCCTGATGCGCCAACAAGGCGCCTACGCCAGGCTTTACCAGCAGTTGTTCAAGGAGGAGAAACATGGCGGCGATTGACGACCTGATTGCCCAGGTCGAAGACAAGGCGCTGCGCAAAAGCCTGGCAGTGGAGTTACGCCGCCTTACCAGGGAGAAGAAATTCGGCCTGGTGTTTGAGAACCACCCGCCAGGGTTGACCCCATCTACAGCGCCAAGGCGCGCAAGCGCAGCAAGGCGGCGTTGCGGGATGGGCCGTTGACTGATCTGTGGAGGGTGTTATCCGTGCACGAGGGCGAGGCCCATTGCCGTAACATCGGCAGCGGCGAGACGCGAGAGGTTCCCGTGGATGATCAGGTGGCGGCGCGCCAGTTCGGCGAGCCGATTTTTCCGCCCTTACTCCCGTGGACCGGGCGCGGACCGGACTTTGCCCCCGGCATACCCTGTTTGACTATGCCGCAGTGATCCGCAACGCTGGTCGTTAACCATTCACCCGTCCCCCGGCAAAGCCGTGCCGCGATTCATGATTTCAATATACCCGGCGTAGCTGAACAGACGGTTGCGCCTGCGCGCGGTGAGTTCCTTCACTATGCCGAGCTGTTGCAGAAGGACAAGCGCCTTGTTGGTGGTCGCAATCGTGAGATCGGTTTTTTCCGCCAGCCATCCCGAATTGGCGATTGGGCGCTCCATCAGCGCCTGGTGCACCAGCAAGGTGGAGGTCGCCGCTCTGCCAAGCCCGCTTATTCTGTCGCGATCCCGTTTCGACATGGCGATGAGCTGCTGCGCCGTTTCAACAGCTTGGTTGGCGGTGGATACAACCGCCTCTGCGAAGAATTCCAGCCAGGCCTCCCAATCGCCGTTCAGCCGCACCTTGTTGAGCAGTTCGTAGTAATCGCGGCGGTGGGTTTTGAAGTAGAGGCTGAGATAGAGAATCGGCTGTCGTAGTACTTTCTGCTCGTACAACAGGAGCGTGATCAACAACCGGCCTAGACGACCATTGCCGTCCGGAAACGGGTGAATGGTTTCGAACTGCACATGGGCCAGCGCCGCCTTGAGCAAGGGCGGTGTTGGCGTTGGTTGGTCGTGAAGGAAAAACTCCAGCTCGCTGATACAGCCAAGCACCCTGTCGGCCGGGGGCGGAACATAAACCGCATTGCCCGGTCTGGCGCCGCCTATCCAGTTCTGACTTCGGCGAAACTCGCCCGGCGCTTGGTTGCCGCCGCGCCCCCCGGCCGGCAACAACAGGCTGTGGATTTCCTTGAACAAACGCTGGGAAAGCGGGACGCCTTTCTCCAACAGGCTCAAACCATGGTCGAGGGCGGCGACATAGTTGCTGACCTCGCGCACATCATCCAGCGACGCGCCCGGCGCCTGGTCCAGCTCGAATAGCAACAGATCAGACAGGGAGGATTGGGTTCCCTCGATCATGGAAGAGAGCACCGCTTCCTTGCGAACATACATATAGTAAAAAAGCGCCGTGTCCGGCAGGAGAATCGAAACGCCATCCAGCCGCCCGAGCGCCAACAACGCCTGGTCGAACCTGTCGCGCAATCCCGGCGTCCAGTCCACAGGCGGGCGCGGCGGCAGGGGCGCGGGCACAAAGGCCAATGCCTTCTCGCTATTCGTAGAAATGGCTACATATTCGCCCTGGAGGCCCCTCTTCATGTCCTGCTCAAACCTAAAATAACACCGATTGTTATTTTAGTTTATCGCCCGATTCTAAAATAAGATAAATATGAGGAGAGAAAATGGGGGCTTAGCAGGCCGCCCTGGGTTTACGCCGCCGCCAGGTTGAGCCGAATTAGCACCAGGATACAGATAAACCCTAACCAGCGTGCAGCAGCATGGGCGATACGCCAAACAGCCAGTTGTGCAACCCAAAGAGCAGGGCGTAGGCCACCAGCCCACCCAGGACGGCGAAAAGGTCGTACTTCCAGGCAACGGGTTTTTTGTTTGGAATGGTCTTGCCGCGCGCCAGGGCGGAAACAAGCGCGTACAGACTGTAGAGCGCAAAGCCGCCAAAGAGCAACACCGAGTGCAGGTCAGGGTTGACCGCCAGATGTGTGAGCGACCAGACAAGCATGCCGGTCAACATGGGATGCTTCACCCATTGTTTGATATGGCAGGGCATGTGCGCGCTTGCCACCAGAACAAAAGCCAGCGGCATATACATATGCGCGGTCTTGTAGACAAACAACACGGGTTGATAGAAGGTTGCGCTTTGCGGGTTGTAGCCAATGCAAACCAACACCAGGCCGGCAACGCTCAACAGCACAAAGCCGAGCTTGTAGCTCTTTTCGCCGAGGGCGGCCACCAGGCCGGCGCGCAGGCCGGTTAGGCTTGCAAATAGATGCGTACAAAAGAACAGAATCAATCCAAGGTAGAACACGGGGTTTCTCCAATCAGGGAAGGAGGCATAATAGCCTGTGAGGAGCTCGCAGAACGCGCCAGGACCATTGCACAAATCGCGCCGACGACATTTATGCAACGGTCTTGCCTTCGCTCAATCTCGCAAACCCTACGCAAAAAACCACGCCATCCAAACCACCATGTTCAACCTCGCCGACAGTTTCGCCAACCAGTACGCCCGCGCCTGCGAGCGCAAGGGAGGGGAAGCCGCCATCGAACGGGTGCTGGGTTCGTCGCCTTCTCAGGAAACGCTGCGCAGCCTGCCGGATGATCGGGCGCTTGCGCTCATGGCCAAACGCCTGTTCTGCGCCGGTTTCCACTGGGGAGTGATAGAGAAAAAATGGCCGGGCTTCGAGACGGTCTTCCACGGCTTCGCCCCGCCGGCCCTGCTCGCGCTCAATGCCGGGCAGGTCGAGGCCATGGCCGCGGACGCGCGCATAGTGCGCAACCCGACCAAAGTGCGGGCGGTGATAGACAACGCCCACTTCGTCGCCTCGGTTGCGGCCGAGCACGGCAGTTTTGGGGCCATGCTCGCGGCGCATTCGCCGGCTGATCTCATCGGATTGTGGGAGTTGCTGAAAAAACGCGGCTCGCGTCTCGGCGGCAACACCGGGCAGTACCTGTTGCGCGGGTTGGGTGTGGACAGTTTCATTCTTTCGCGCGATGTGGTTACCGGCCTGCGGGAACTGGGGTTGGAACTGGCCGATCAACCGACGAGCAAAACCCAGCACAAACAGATTCAGGCCTGCTTCAACCAACTGCACCGGGACACCGGACGCTGCTACACTCACTTGAGCAAGATACTCGCCTACGCCAACGGCGAGAACTACCCGCTTGAAACCATAACAACGGAAACGCAAAAGCACGAACGCGCGCCCGTCTGACCATCCGGTTTGCGTGGTGTTTTCTTACCCGCGCGTAACTTGTTGCCAAAAGACAACAATTCATTTAGTTGTTCGGCCGGGACGCCCGCCTGGCGGGTTTGCATCAATACTGGATTGTTCATGAGCAACAAGCTGGAAGGCTACGCCAATCTCATTCTGCGCCATCCGCGCGTCATCCTCTATTGCTTCGCCTGCCTGCTGCTGCTGGCCGCCGCCGGGTTGCAGGGTTTTCGTCTGGACGCCTCGGCGGAATCGCTGCTGCTGGAGAACGACAGCGCCCTCAAGGACTTTCGCGAAGTCAACCGCCGCTTCGGCTCGGAGGGCGACTATCTGGTCGTCACCTTCTCACCCAGGGATGAACTTTTCAGCCGCGGGGGACTGGATCAACTGCGCGCCCTGCGCGATGAAATACAGGCGCTGCAAGGAATCGGCTCGACCAACAGCATCCTCAATGTGCCGCTGCTGCACAGCCCGGAGCTTTCGCTGGAGACGGCCGACAGCGCAATCCTCACCCTGGACGAACACGCCGTCGATCCGCAAACGGCGAAAGAGTCGCTGTTAAGCAACCCCCTCTACCCAAACCTGTTAATCAGCGAAGACGCCGCCACCACCGCCATCCAGGCCTTTATCAACACGCCGCAGGACTACACCCGGCTGTTCAACCGCCGCGAAGAGCTTAAACAGCAACTGCGTGACGCCCCCAACGACCGGGCGCAAAGCGAGCTTGACCTGGTGAACCGCGAATTCATCGCCAGGTCGGAGCAAGTCAATCGCGAGCGCGACGCGCTCATCCGGCAGGTGCGCTCGATTCTGGAGCGCCACCAACAGGACGCGGACATCTACCTCGGCGGCATTCCCATGATCGCGGTGGACATGATCAACTTTATCGAGAGCGACATCTCCACCTTCGGCATAGGCGTGCTGTTGTTTCTGATCGCCACCCTGTGGATGATCTTCCGCCAGTGGCGCTGGGTGGTCATCCCCCTCTTCTGCTGCTCCTGCACCGTGCTGCTGGTGGCGGGTTATCTCGGCTGGCGCAGTTGGCCGGTAACCGTCATCTCCTCCAACTTCATCTCGCTGTTGCTGATTATGACCCTGTCGCTGACCATTCACCTGATCGTCAGATACAGGGAATTCCAGCGGCTGGAGCCGCACAACCCGGCGGATGTAACGCTGAAGCAGGCGATCAAGGCCATGATCACCCCCTGCTCCTTCATGGTGATCACCACCATTGTCGCCTTCAGCTCCTTCACCCTCAGCGGCATCCTGCCGGTAATCGATTTCGGCTGGATGATGACCATCGGCCTTGTGCTGGCCTTCGGCATCACCTTTGTCATCTTCCCCGCGCTGCTGCACCTGTTTCCGCCCAAATCCACGCCCCAAAAAGCACAGGGCGAAAAAACCGAGCGCCTGCCCTTCACCGCCTGGTTCGGCATACTCACCCAGCGCCACACCAGGGGGGTGCTGGTCGCATCGGCGCTGGTGACCGTCCTCAGCCTGCTGGGCATCGCCAGGCTTACGGTCGAAAACAGCTTTGTCGACTACTTCAAGGAAGGAACCGACATCTACCAGGGCATGGTCACCATAGACAGGGTGCTGGGCGGCACCACCCCGCTGGATGTGGTCATCACCGACGAACCGCCGCCGCAGAACTACGCCGAGGTGGACCCGGACTGCGACCCGTTTGTGGACGAATGCGGCGAGGCCGCCGAATACCGCGACACCTGGTTCACCTACGAAAAGCTGGAGCAACTAGAGCGCATCCACCAGTATCTCGACAGCCTTGACGAAACAGGCAAGGTCATCTCGATCAAAACCACCCTGGACCTGATCACCCAGATCAACCAGGACCAACCGCTGGACGACTTCGAGCTCGAATTCGTCCCCAAACAAACCCCGCAAAGCCTCAGGGGCGTATTGCTCACCCCCTACATCTCGGAGCAGGACAACCAGGCGCGCTTCTCCATCCGCCTGCTCGATTCGCTGCCCGAACTGCGCCGCGACCAGCTGCTGAAAGACATCAACGCCCACCTCACGCGGGAGATGAACCTGCCCCAAGAGCGGGTGCTGCTGAGCGGCATGATGGTGATGTACAACAACATGCTGCAAAGCCTGTTCGACTCGCAAATCAAAACGCTCGGCTTTGTCTTCTGCGCCATCATGCTGATGTTCCTGCTGCTGTTCCGCTCGCTGAAACTGGCGCTGATAGGCATGGCGCCCAACCTTATTTCCGCCGCCTCGTTGCTGGGGCTGATGGGCGGGCTGGGCATACCGCTGGATCTGATGACCATCACCGTGGCGGCCATCACCATAGGCATAGCGGTGGACGACACCATCCACTACATTCACCGCTTCAAGTTGGAAATCCGCAAGGACGGCGACTACCTGGCGGCCATGCACCGCTGCCACCGCAGCATCGGCAGGGCGATGTTCTACACCTCGCTCACCATAGTCATGGGCTTCTCCATCCTGGTGCTGTCCAACTTTCTGCCCACCATCTACTTCGGCCTGTTCACCGGCTTCGCCATGTTCATCGCGCTGCTGTTCGCCCTTACGTTGCTGCCGGCGTTGATTGTGTTGTTCAAGCCATTTGGCAAGGAGGTTCTTCCGGCGTAGCTAGCAGCTAAGCACCTATACACCACTGGCGATCGTGAAGGAAATTTGGGATAACATCTCTACCATATCCATCGTATGTTTTACTTATGCGATTCCACCATGGGCACCCAGGGTGAGGGGCAGTAGTTGCTGAAATCCCCATATTTTCAATGATTGCTCGTCCAAACCCTGAGGCTTTTGCAGACACAAAAACCACTAGATCTGGACTTAAGCATCTTGTTACTTCAAGAATCACTCGCCTTTTCAACTATGAAGTGCAACAAATGAGAAGCTCCTTCCTGGGCAACGCCCCTCAAAGCGTTGCCTTGGGAGGGGCGGCCAGATGGCGCGGTACACTCACGTGGTTTACCACAATCACAGG
>Ga0209562_1000321_pt1 | contig 17205 bp, 10 predicted proteins | sample WorMetvacBELIZE2_FD_187399 | JGI IMG/M metagenome (GOLD analysis project Ga0209562, IMG submission 187399) | Marine gutless worms symbiont microbial communities from Max Planck institute for Marine Microbiology, Germany - Olavius vacuus BELIZE.2... | ecosystem: Host-associated > Annelida >... | reverse complement strand
TCCCAGCAAGCGGTGGAAAAGCTTTTTGACGAAAAAGCATCGCTAAATAAAAAATTCGAAAAGAAATGTAAAGAAAGTGATGTTTCACTGAAAAAATCACTTCGAAAACAAGAGAAGTTAGCAAACGAGCTTGCTTTAAAGACGAAGGCACTCCTTCAAGAGAAGAAGCAAAAACAACGCATCGAACAAAAGTTGACTTGTAAATTAGAAAACGCGGAGCGCGAACTGGCTATCTTAGAAGCGAAACAAAACATTTTAGAATTTGAATCTGGCCAATTAAGAAACTCGAAATTTTTGAAATTGTTGGCTCCTGCCCAGAGATTGAAGGGGCGCATTTTTGGTTCTGACAAAGAGCTTAGAAAAGATCTGGCGCTGCTTTACACCAGTAACTTGTTTGATGCTAAATGGTATTTAGAATGCTACAAGGATGTAATGGACTCTGCTCTTGATCCAGCTGAGCATTATTTAAAGTTTGGGTTTAAAGAAGGTCGTCAGCCTGGCCCTAACTTTGACGGAAATTGGTATCTCAAACACTATACAGACGTCGCAAAAAAGGGAATGAATCCCCTAATACATTTTATCAAGTTCGGCCAAGCTGAAGGGCGGCGCTCTTCTCCTAGATTATTAGGTCGTTCGTAGGAGACAAATATGGAAACAAGGCACTTAATATGGACTGGTGTTGGTGAAGCAACCTTTCCATTCTTCGAGTTTAGCGATTTTGACAAAGTAACTCTTGTCGACGCAAGGGCATGCGCGCTCGAAAGCCTTAAGTTAAAACTGAACAAAAATGAAAACATTGAATATATACAGAGTGTCGTAGCAGTAACGGAAGGTGAAGAAAAGTTTTTTAGTGTAAAGCCAGAACTACAATCACAATTGGGTGATATTACAAAGTTAAAAGAGTTATATCCCAACCTTACCGTTGTTGAAGAAACTAAAGTATTCACTACAACACTTGCTAACCTGCTTTCTGAAACGACTGCTGAATCCGAAAAGCTCACAATTGTGTTAGATTTACCTTACTTGGATGAAAGTTTAATCAAGCAAGTATTACGACATAACTCGCCTCTCAATATTACTAGCGTATACGTTCTCGATGGCAACAAAGAGCTGCTGGAGAACGCGAAATATGGCTTTGCATTTGTTGGTCGCATCAAAGGGGGTTTCGACGGAGACTATGCTCACTTCTTTAGGGATTCAAAAGTTTCAACTTTGGAAAAAGGGCTATCAGATTTCCAAAAGTCGAGCGAACAGCGTATTAAGCAATTAGAGACTGAACTGGAGTATAGCCGTCAAGAGCTATCTAAAAACTTAGTTTCAGGCATAGCATCGCAACAGAGTGAGCTTTCTATTATTTCTAATCAGTTACAGGAGATCTCTGATGCTGTCCAGCCTGCTACCATTGAAAAACGAATGCACAACACTCTTACAGGGTTTCAAAAAAGGTTTGAATCTATTCTTTCCGACACATCAGCTGCGCTTACTAGTGAAGTAAAAGGGTTATCTGATAGGCAACAAACGCTTATTGAGAATTTGCAAAGTGAAGAATTTTCTAGGGTTATACGTAACATCCCATTTTTGTTACAGAAAAATTCGTACAATACTTCTAAACAAATAGAGTCTTTCATCTCCTTGAATCAATATATTAATCATCACGAAAAGCCAATGAGTTTTCACGGATGGCCAATAAGCCCTGATATTGGTTTAACCTTAATTGATTTCATTGAGAACAAGAATGTTGATACAGTAATAGAATTTGGTAGTGGTACTTCTTCAGTTCTTTTCGCAAAAACGTTTAAGTTAGCTAATCCAAATAATGCTAACTGGTGTCTAGAGCAACCGATAACTAGTTTTGAGCATAATGAAGAATATCTCAAAAAAACCTCTCAGTTATTAACTTCTCATCAATGTAGAGATTTTGTAAACCTCACCCATGCGCCGTTAGTTGAATTTGAATATAGTGGTCCTGATCAGTTTCACTATTACGACTGCGAAGAAACTATCGCAAATCTATCTGCCTCGCTAGGTAATGATAAAAAATGTGTGTTAGTTTTGATCGATGGCCCTCCTGGGGTTACAAACAAAAATGCAAGATTTCCAGCTCTACCTATATTGCTCAAACACATGAGTATCCATAGATTGATAATTGTTATGGACGATTTTGCTAGAGATGATGAACAGGAAACATTCAAGCTATGGGAGGCTATAGTTGCGAAAAGTGGTCTTTCGTACAAATCTCAAACGATTGAAACTGAAAAAGGTCTTTCAATTCTGACAATTAACTAAATTTAGCTGAAATTTAACATGAAAAACAAGGGGTTAATTAGCCGAGCTTCAGAAAAGCTAGCTAATGGAGAATATCAAGTTGCATTGGAACTTTACCGAGAAGCCGAAGAAGTTTTCGGTAAAGGACTTTTCGATTACAACATCAAGCTTTGTGTAGACAACATTGACGACAATGTGGACGCAAAAGAAAGTGCTCTCAATGAGTATTTTGATAATGTGTACGTGGTTAATTTGGAACATCAAGTAGCAAAGAGAATTAAAACAATAAATCAACTAAAAAAAGCGCATGTCAATTGTGAGCTTTTCACTGCTACTAATGGTTACGAGGGAGAACCTCTTCAAAAATGGAACCAGTACGTAAATAAACCGCTGGGAGCTTTAAACCGATACCCTGAGTTTAATGAACGTGAAATATCTCGCGCTAAAAAGTTCATGGAGTCTGCCGGTGCTGTTGGGTACATTTATACCTATATACGGCTATTGAAAGACGCGAAGGCTAGAGGCTTTAAGCGAATTCTTATATTAGAAGACGATATAATTCTTGCTAATAATTTTGAAAGTAAATTTCAAAGCTTCTTATCAAACATTCCTGATGATTGGAAGGTCTTACAGTTTGGCGCTTCTCAGTATGGGTGGAAAAGTGTTGATCAGGAGTCTGCCTTAAAGAGTGGTTTTTACCAGCCAAGAAGGATTGAAACCACTGGATCGTTTGCAATCGCGTTTGATATGAGCATTGCTGATGAGTTGATTGAAGCTGAAGAAGCTTTCGACTCGCCTTTCGATCTTTTACCTATGGGAGAAATGTACGAAAAGTATTTAGGAAAGTGCTTTGTCGCGTATCCTAATTTAGTTATGCCGGATGTTGCTGATAGTTTTATAAGAGGCGGAAGGTGTCAGTACGAACACTCTAAAAGGGTGAAATGGAATGTCGATAATTTTCTTTATCCATATCCAAAACCCAGCCTGGCATTAGTTGTTTCTAGTAAGAGTAATCTAAAATATTTGTCTAATTTTACCAAGCCTAATGGTTCAGATATTGATCTTAGGCTATTCAAAACGTCTGCTGATGGTTTAAGGCCTATTCATCATCTGAATCAAATCGAGGATGATTATAAGCTAGATCAAGAGGCGCTTCTAAAGAGCCCTATAACAAAAGCCGATTTCTATGCTGTTGCCGCGTCGCACGTAGTCCTTACTGAAGACATGTTGTCAGGATTTATTGAAAACCAGCTCGGTATAGCAACTAACCTAGTTAATGGTATTACTCCTTTTGACGCTAATGTTACCGAAACTATTAAAGGTAAAGTGTCTGTCATCGTTCCAACGTATAAAAGGCCCACCAATTTACAAACCGCTATAAACTCTGTGTTAGAGCAAGACTACTCTGATTTCGAAATTTTAATAATTAATGACAATGGAGAAGATTCTCCTTACAACGTAGAAACGGATAAAGTCATTGAAGCTCTAAAACTTCGAGATCCAATGGGCAGGATTAGGTACATAAAGCATACAGAGAATAGGAACGGTGCGGCTGCAAGAAATACCGGTATCATGCGTGCGCGTGGAGAGTTTATATCTCTTCTTGATGATGATGATATGTATCTACCTAACAGACTTTCAGACTGTATAGACAGATTAGAAGGAACAAATAACAGGTATGGTGCAGCATACTGTGGGTTCTTAGGATGGAATTCACCTAAAAATAACGAAGAGCGTTACAAAGAAGGTGATTTAACTAAAGAGCTTTTGCTTCTGGATTACATGAAGCATTACCTACACACAAACACAGCAACTTATAAGAATGATGCAGTATTTGCGCTAAACGGTTTTGATGAGAGCTATAGAAGACATCAAGATCTAGAGTTTAACTTAAGGTTTTTTGAACTATACGAAACGCTAGCCACGAAAACGTCTGGTGTAAGATTAAACCCAGCGCCGTCAGATATTAGCAATAAAGTATTTGATCTGAATATGCTGCGATTGAAAGAGAAGTTTTTAGGACAGTTTAGCGAAACCATTAGACAACTTCCATGTGAGGACGAAATATACCAAAAACACTGGCAAGAAGTTTATAAATACCTAACAGAAAAAGAAATGGTAAAGAGTGAAATTCTTCAGTCAATGGAAAATGGTGAACTACAACTTTATTATTTGTTAAATAATTAGGCACAGTAGGATTAAGATGTCTCAAAAATTTACACAGTGCTCCGATGAAACTATTACTAGTTTTATTTTCTCGCTAATCATGTCCAAAGATAGTGAGAATGGTAGAAGAAATATAGAATCTAAGAATGTTCCTATCTTATCTTCCAATAGTGAAGAAAAGCTACTACTACAAAAAATGTTTAGATTTGGACTATATGAAGAAATTATCGAGTTTGCAGCGAATATTTCTCTGTCAAAGTCTAATTTAACTTTCATAAAGAATGTTTTTGTTGATCGGGAAATGAATAAATTTTTCTCTATCTACGAAGCTTGGAAAAAAAATAATCTTACTAAAAAATTTGAAAAACATGGTTTGGCTGACTTGTCTTTTGAGATTGTTGGTTCTGAAGACGAATGGGTATCAAGTTTTAATGAAATAAAAAATATTGACTTCAATACAGACCCAACACTATTCGTAGAGCATTATCTTAAGGCTTTTCAAGTAAGCAAGCTTAGGTCTAGCGGCTTTTTTAAGAAGCGCTACCCAATTCCTTTTGTAATTAAAAATTTTTCTTACTTCTTGATGAAGATTGGTGAAAGTAGTGGAAATTATTCTCTATATAAAAAATATGTTAACGAGTTAAATGATGAAATAGCAGACTTAATTTTCGAAAGAAGGTTTTATAATGAAAAATCATCTATCTTTGATTCACTGACCGTCGCAGAATTACATAAACTTATAAAGCTAGTGCCGTTACACGAAGTCACAAAATTTTTTAGGGAGAACGAAAGCCGGCATAAAAATTTGATAATTGAATTGTTCCGTTCGAATTTTGAATTACTAAAAGCTAGGAAAAGCAAGACTTATAACGATGAAAGAAATCTAACCGCCGATAACACTGCTATCTGTCTTTCTGGTCAGTTAAGAGGGGCATCGGAATGCTTACCCTATTGGATCGAATTGTCATCTAAAGGTTTTTCTACCTTCATCTCAACATGGGAACAGGTTGGCTTTCCAAGGGGGGCTGAAGCCGGAAGATTAACAAGGATGTTACCTGAGGAGATTGGAAGCTTTTTTGCTGGTTGGTCGGTCGAAGAATTTGAGCGAAAGTTTCCTAATTCTTTCGAAATTTTGAAACCAAAGGGTACCTCAGCGGAACTTATCGAAGGACTAATAGATAAAGAGAAACTGAATAAATTAGTGGTTAAGTACAACAGTGAGGTTCTTCTCGAAAAGGAAATACACGAACGTAGAGGTGCAGTTAATACGATTCACAAAAATCAAATAAAAATGTTCTATAACATGTTTGTTCTGAACCAATTGCTTGAAAAACATGAATTGGAAAACAATGTTAGATTTGAGAACGTCATTTGGGCAAGACCTGATTTTTGCGTCAAAGATTTGAGTCTCGATACCTACTATCTAGATGATTTCGTGTATACATCTCGGATATCTGACGAAGGCCGGATGCTAGACTATCTTATGATTTTTAGGAGAGAGTCACTTCGTTTTCTTGGAGAATGCTATCTAAACTTGATAAATGCAGAGCCTTCCAAGGTTTTTGGATACAACCACGGACCTCGACTTATAACAGATATGTTTCTTGCAAATGGTTTTTCCAGTCTAGAAATAATGCCTGATAGGGCTAAGTTTGATGGACTAAAAGGGTGGTGTCCAAATTGGGATTCATTCTACACTAGGTTTTACGATGAACTGTTGGCCTCTGAATTCAGAGCTAATGATAAACTAATTGAGATATGTAAAAACAGAAGAGCTATATGAAGCGTTTAATTTTAGATATAGATGACACATTTAGTTTTAATACGAAAGGAAATTATGCAGAAGCACGTGCTAACCTAGACGTCATTAATCGTATTAAAAATTATAAGAATGATGGCTTTGAAATAGTACTCTTTACTGCAAGAAATATGAGAACTTATGAGGGAAATGTTGGAAAAATTAATGCAAATACGCTTCCAACTCTTATCGAGTGGTTAAAAGAGCAAGATGTACCATACGATGAAATTTACACTGGTAAACCTTGGTGTGGTTTTGAAGGCTTTTATATTGATGATAAGGCTGTTCGCCCTCGTGAATTTGTCGAAAAAACGTATGAAGAAATTCAAGAGTTGTTAGAAAAAGACAAGTTGGAGCCAAATTCGTGATTTTGATTTGTTCAGGCGCTTACGTCGAACAAGATTTGACGGTAGAGGTAGGAAGAATACCACCAGCTTTTTTGCCAATCGGCAATAAACGTCTCTATGAGTATCAGGTTGAATTGCTGTCAAGCTACGGTGCAGAGATTTATCTGTCCATTCCGGCATCCTACGATGTACCAAGGTACGATCTAGAGAAATTCAAACAATTGAATGTAATCGTAATCAAAGTTCCAGACGGATTAACTTTAGGCAATTCAATCGTCTTTAGCTGGTCTGCTTCGGGCAAGGCCTTTGAGGAGCTAAGTATCTTACACGGAGATACGTTGTTTCTTAACCACAATCCCCTTCCAACGGACAGCTTGAGCGTTCATCCTAATGAAGGTTCTTATCATCGTGCCCAAGTCAGATTTGGCGGTGGGGCCGAGAATCATTACTCATCAACCTTTGTAAATGGGGGCGAGTTAGTGGTATCCGGCATGTTTCGATTCAGCCGCCCTCAAAAGCTAATGCAGGCGATACTTGAGAACAACGGTGACTTTATTCGTGGTTTGCAGTCCTACAGCGACAACATTCTTCTGAATGACATTAAAACTGGAGTATGGCTTGACTTTGGGCATCTAAATAGTTTTTTCAATAGTCGTTCTAAAATGACGACGCAGAGAGCCTTTAATTCCTTGAGAATAGACCCTAGGCGAGTAACTAAATTAAGTGAAGATAAACTGAAGATGCAGGCTGAATCTGGGTGGTTTGATGCGCTCCCTAGAGCCTTAACACTCCATACTCCGTCGCTTTTGGAAAGTTATACAGAAGATGATGTTGTAGGTCAGTATACACTCGAATACCTGTACCTATTACCTCTGAATGATCTTATGGTTTTTGGACGTCTTTCAATAGCCAATTGGCGAACAATAATTGGCGCAGCTGCTCAAATTATAAAAGACTTTAAAGCGTTTTCGTGTGATGCCCCTGACTTAAAAGGTCTAAATGCGCTTTATTTGCCTAAAACATTGAAACGTTTGAATGAAGTGAAAAATTGGGATTTTGCCAAGTCGCTTAAAGATGCAAAGTTGTACGATGTTCAAGCACTAGAAGCAATGGCAAAAGAAGCGAGCAAGTTCATCTCTCCAGCTTCACAGAAACATGTCGCCATCACTCACGGCGATTTTTGCTTTAGCAATATCCTGTATGATAGCAGAACACAGTCACTTAAATTAATAGATCCAAGAGGAATCGATGCTAATCAAAATCTTACGATTTATGGTGACCAACGATATGACGTAGCAAAGTTTTTCCATTCTTTGATAGCAGGTTATGATTACATCATCGCAGGGCGATATATCATTGAAGACGATGAACTCGTTTTTTATGAAGAGAGCGATGTTTCACTTCTATACGAGGAATTTAAGAGTGTTTTCGGTGATTCACTTGGATTTAATGTTAAAGAGATAATTGCCATTAACGTGCACCTGTTTCTCTCAATGTTACCTCTTCATGCAGATCGGCCAGATAGGCAAAAAGCTATGCTATTAAATGCTCATCAACTATTTAACAGGCTCATAGGGGAAAGTTTATGATAGTCATCCCAATGGCGGGTTTGTCTTCAAGATTTAAGAAAGCAGGTTTCGATAAGCCAAAGTATATGCTAGAGGCGAAAGGACAAACACTGTTCAATCATTCTGTATTAAGTTTTGAGAAATATTTCAACACAGAAGAATTTTTGTTTATCGTTTTGGACGTGCATGATACACCTAAATTTGTCGAAAAATCTGCGACAGAATTAGGCATTTCTAACTATAAAATTGTCGTGTTGGATAAACCAACTCGTGGTCAAGCTGAAACAGTTTATCTGGGGCTCAAAGCAATTTCGCTAGGAGCCACAATGGCGATCACAATATTTAACATCGACACTTTCCGCCCAGGTTTTTCCTACCCTGACTCTTTTAATATCAATGATGTCGATGGTTATCTTGAAACGTTTATCGGCACAGGTGCGAATTGGAGTAATGTTCTCCCTAAATCTAAGGGCTCTGACAGGGTCGTGAAAACAGCAGAGAAACAGGAAATCTCTGAGTTTTGCTGCACGGGCCTTTATTACTTCCGCAGTGCTGAAAAGTTTATGCAACTATTCGAAAGCTTTGTCAAAATGGAAGTGAGAGATTTGCAAGGTGGAGAGTTTTACATCGCTCCAATGTACAACAACCTCATTGAAGAGGGCGCAGACATAAGATTTTCTGTAATTGATGAAAACGATGTTGTTTTTTGTGGTGTCCCTGACGAATATTATGCATTTATAGATGGCACAGATGTCGAATAAAGAAAACTGGCTTCAGAGTCTCCGGCAAGTTGTTGAAAAGCCCCTGAAATGCTTAGTGAGTGGCGATATTAGGTCAACATTGCCAATTCGCGGTAGCGATCCTGTTGAGCGATACGAAAAGTGTACCCACTTAGAGTTTGTAGGTAGAACGCTAAGTGGCATTACACCTGCGATAGAAAGCAGTTTGGAATCGAGTTTGGGGATAACAACAAACCAGCTCCACCTTTCGCTAAACCAGCTTACAAGCGCAAACAGTCAATCTTTTCTGAATTTCAACTCTGGTACTCAACCTCTCGTAGATAGCGCTTTTATGGCTTTAGGTCTCTTACGCTCTCCAAATAAGCTATGGCTTGAAATGCCAGGAGACACTCAGTCAAATATTTTGAATGCTTTGCGGAGCTCGAGAAAAATAAAGCCTCACTTCAACAATTGGCTTTTATTTTCAGCTGTAATTGAAGTTTTCTTCTATTCGATTGGAGAAGATTTTGATGCTATGCGAATTGATTATGCACTTAGACAACACGAACAGTGGTATCTAGGTGACGGAATATATGGGGACGGGCCTAAATATCGCTTTGATTACTATAATAGTTATGTAATTCATCCGCTATTAATTGAAATAACTGACGCGGTAAAAGGATACAATCGAGATTGGGATAATATAGGTGTTCGAGTGTTAAGTCGCGCACAGCGTCACGCTGAACAATTAGAGCGTTTAATTGGACCCGATGGATCATTCCCCGCTGTTGGAAGAAGTCTTACATACAGAGCTGGCGCTTTTCATTTGCTTGCACTTTTAGCGTTGAAAAAGAAACTGCCAAAATCATTATCACCCGCCCAAGTGAGAGAAGCGCTTTTCGCAGTCATTCAATCGACATTATCAGACCCTAGCAATTACGACTCCAACGGATGGCTAATGATAGGGCTTAATGGTCATCAGCCAAGCCTTGGAGAGGATTATATCTCAACGGGAAGTTTGTATCTTACTACTACCGCTTTCCTCCCATTGGGTTTGGATGATACGGATGATTTCTGGGCTGAGGATAGCATTCCATGGACGCAGAGAAAGATCTGGTGGCTAAAGCAGGACACCTTTGCAGACAAAGCCAAAGACTAACTTAAAGCTGTTATTTTTTGTTTTTGGCAATATTGAGCACTTACTAATTTTTATTGTAAACAAATATTCAGAACATCTCGGTAAACAGAATGATCTGTTTACCGAGAGAAACTACATGCGTTAATTTTAAACTATATCTACTTCAAAAAGCTCTTTACAAAAATAGTCAACACTATCACGAAAGGCACTTCTTTTTTCTCTTGTCTCTAGCGGCAACCCCATGCTGGACGCATATAGCTTTCTAGAGTTAAATCCAACCATTGTATGAACAGCAATATCAGTTTCATTCATGGAGTTTGCACCCCACTTACTCATTCTATGCTCCATATAAAATAAGTCATACAGGTCGGCATCATAACAATTATCGTAATCTAGCATTGAAATTTGCTCAGCAAACGCATCTATCGATAAGGCAGTTTGAGCATGTATAGCCATTATTTTCGAAAAGTGCTCAGCTTCGGCTACTTTTAGTTTTTTACCATTTCGTTGGTGGAAGCCTCGTAGTATCTCTCCACCAAAACCTCTTGAATAGTTAGTTAAAGTATTTAAATCCTTATAAGCGTTGTAAAGTGCATCTGTAGAAAACACTGTATTCAATCGATGAGGTCCGCCATTCGTTCTAAGCGCCTTTCTACTTTCTGAAAAATAACCGTTTACCCTCGCATCTTGAGATGATACGTCTATCACTCTATGAGAAAAATTAAATTTCTCCGCCAAAGCTTTTGCGGCTTTTAAATCTGCTAAGTTGCTTTGACTGCCTCTCAATTGAGTAAATGTATTGAGCTTCACTCCTTTAGCAATCAGTGGCGCCAGCATGGTTCTACTGTCCATACCTCCAGTAAGGCCAAATATTTCTTCATCAAAATTCTGAGCAATGTAGTCAGAATAGCCATCTAAATAACTTATCAAAACATTACTCGCTAACTCGGTATCTTTATGGCAAATGTTACCTCGTGGCCAAAACCGTGTTAGAGCTCCATTGTCCAACCTCAAACTATGATTCGCAGGCGCAACATAAACATTTTCGAATTCTGTTTTTAAACCTGGTAAGTTTTTTACGTCTTTTTTCTTATAAGCTTCACTAGTTATAAATGCATACATGTCAAAATCTATGCTGCTACCTGTAGCTTCCGCAAGTAAATTTACGTGTGAAGATAGGGTTGGTGATGACTCCTTTGTAAAGTATCGCATTTTAGAGCTAAAGCCATCAGGATACGCGCGCCAAACGTTCTTGAACTTTGCAAATACAATGAACCTACCACTCAACTCATCCATCTCTTCAAAGAATGCGCTGGACTCTTCCTCGAAACTTGCTAACTTGTCGCAAACCAATTGTGAGTCAAGGGTTTTAGAAAAGGGGTTAAAAGCGTGCCCTAGTATTACAACGTTATTGTTACTCTTTGTAGAGAATGTAATAGGCAAATCTGGGTGCGCAAATAAAGACAGTTCATTAAAAAAATACTCGCGCCAGAATGGAAGCTTGCTTTTCAAACTACTAGCTAACTTCAGGCGCTCTCCAGCTTTGGCTAAATATCCAAATTTATACAGTAAAGGTATTGCTTCTGCGTTCATTAATAATCCTTACGCTACGCACTAATATCTGCGTTCATGGTGTCCAATCTAATTTCGGTAACAAGTCTATTAATCTAGACATAAACCAATGTAGGCAAATATAGCACGATAGCAGATTCATCTCATTGCCATTTGAACAATCAAACAACCGATCTTCACTTCGAGTATTACTCATTAAAATGGTATACTTCTAGCGTTAACAATTATTGCCCGAGATGGACGCTACATGGGACTTAAAACACTTAAAAGGGTGGTTAAAAACCATCCGTATTTAATAAAAAGAAAATATAAAACCGAGATTGCATTGCTACAGAACTCAGAATTATTTAGTAGCAAATATTACTTGTGGAAGCACGAAGATGTAGCTAGTGATAAGTTTTGGTCTAAAAATCCCATACTTCATTTTCTCCTTATCGGCGGTAGTGAAAGACGACAGTGTTCAAAGTGGTTTGATACCGAGTGGTATGTTGAACACTATGAAGATGTTGCACAAGAAAACATGAACCCTCTTGTACATTATTTGCGATATGGCCAGAAAGAAGGCCGCCGTATTTCTGGAAAGAAGTATACAGAAAGGACAAGGGATGAGCGTGAAAAGCTTAGAAACTCCACAGTAAAGCATCTTTGGGGAGGCTATTCAGAAGCTGCTTTACAGGATCTTAAAGATATATATACCTCAGAAGCTCAGCATGTCGAGCTGCGCTATTTTGCCGCTTGGCATGCAGCGCGCTGGTATTTTTATGTTCAGGCTTACGACACACTTCTAAAACTAGCTGAGCTTGTAGTTTCTCTTGATAACAATTACATCAAAGAGAAAAATACCGTCATGATGTTCACATCCGCTTATCTGGCAATGGGAGAAAAAACGAAGGCAAGAACACTAGCAGAGCGGTACTTGATAGCTAATAAAAACGATACAGATATGCTGCTTGTATTAGCGAATACTTATGATAATGACGAAACAAAGTTAAAGGTAGTAAATAGCATATTTGAGCAGAGACGCTTAGCCGTTATAGATAGAATTGATGCTACGAAACCACTGAGTTTCAGTAACATACAAGCCTCTTGTCAGAGCAGACAGCACTCCCAAAAAGTAAGCGTTATAATGCCGACATATAATGCGGAAGACAAGATTAGTGCAGCACTTTATAGTTTGTTAAACCAAAGCTGGAAGAACCTTGAGATTATCGTAGTTGACGATTGCAGTACAGATGATACTGTTAATGTTGCATCTAAAGTGGCGGAAATAGACTCTCGAGTAAAGGTTTTTAAGCAGGAGAAAAACGGAGGCGCTTATCTAGCGAGAAATAGAGGTCTTCGAGAAGCTGACGGCGATTTCATCACTACTCATGATTCAGATGACTGGTCGCACCCTCAAAAAATTGAAACTCAGATGGATTTGTTACTTAGGAAGGCGCCTGTCATGGGGGTATGTACCTATTGGACGAGGGCACTAGATGACCTAACGTTTACACACAATTGGAACTTAAATGAAAAGCTACTACAGTGGAACCACTCATCATTTCTGTTTCGTCGAGAAGTATTGTCAGTGCTAGGACCATGGGATTCTGTAATTATTGGCGGGGACACAGAATTTATTTGGAGAGTACAGGCGCACTACGGTAAAAGTGCAGTAGTGAAGTATAAGCCAAATATTCCTTTCTCATTTGCTCTTGACGACGATGCTTCACTTACAAGGGCGAAAGCTACGCACGTAAGTACAATTCACCTAGGTTTGCGAAATCTATATCGGAATGCAGCTAAATGGTGGCATGAGACATCTACTGACCTATCTGTTCACGGGAATAATCGTCCTTTCGCTGCTCCCAAGCCTATGTTAAAGCGCGGTGATAACCAATTTTCTTGTGATGTTTTATATATTGCAGACTTCAGTCAAGAGGCTACGTTTGAGGTTTTGAAAAGCTCTTTGGAAGAAGATACAAAGAAAGAAAACTTTAAAATTGGACTATTACACTGGCCGGAGTATGGAAAAGATAAAGAAGAGCCTCTCTCCACATTTTTCGAATTCCTCAATTTACCGAGCGTGTATCCAGTAGTTTATGGAATGGAAGTAACTTGTTCCTTGACCATTACTCCATCTAAAAAGTTGTTTAAAGAAAAGCTGGAAAAAGTACCATTGATTTCTACAGATCGCGTTACATATGTAGATCAACACAAGGAAGACAACGACCTTGGCCCTCTGAAGGACTATGTGAGCCTAGCTAAGCCGTGAATAAAAGCATGAGTTTCAAGAGCAAAATTAAGCAGTTTGCAAGGTTTGCTCGCGAATTGGCGTGTGGTTTTTTTCCAAAACTCACGTCCAAAACAAATAAAGTGATCAATGACCCCCTTTTTGTTTTACCGAAGGGGGTTTTAGCTCGTTTAGTAGCTGGATATAAGGTGTCCCGATCGCTTGTTTACGGAACTAGCCTCAACACCGAATATTATCCGAATTTCGATTCTGAGTGGTATATAGAGCAATACGCTGATGTTGCGGTTAATAGTTCACCGCCCTTCTTCCATTTTGTATTTCATGGCAGAAACGAAGGAAGGCTCCCCTATGATAGCCGTCTTGATAAATACGACTCGTTGCTTTGGTTAGGTCGACCAGAGCTAATGCTAACAAAGATAAAGCATATGCTCTCGTCGTTAGAAGAAGAAGAGTTGGTAGCCAGGGCGTTGTGGTATCTGGGTAGATGGTATAACTATAATGGTGACACTCAAAACTCACTTTTTTATGCAAAAGAGTTGTTTTCTGTAATCGAGACCTTCCACGGTAAGCCGAATAAGCCTTTCTTAATATTAGTTATTGACGTGTTCACCACATCAAAAGAGCTTGAGCTTGCATCGGATGCTTTAAACTTACTTGATTTTCATTATCCTCAAAGCAATGAATCATTCTTGCTGAAATCTAATATCGAATGTACTACGCGTGGCTCGAGTACAAGTGCGGTGGAATACCTTAATCAAATTTTTTTGGCTAACAGTTGCCTTCCTGTTGCATTAAGCCAAATGGATTATTTGGAAGCTTGTCAGTTTCCACGTGCGCAGGTGATTGATCAGAATAGCGAAAGCCCGTCTTCTTTAGTCTCGGTAATAGTACCCGCCTACAATGCTGCCGGTGAACTGGCGTCAACGCTAAATTCTCTCGTGAAACAAACATATCGAAACATTGAGATAATCGTTGTTAATGATGCTAGTACCGATAATACGGCGAAGGTTTTCAAACAATGGTCAACCGCCAATACTCACCATGAAAATATTACCTTACGATACATTGAAAATGAGAAAAACGAAGGTGCGTATTTCAGTCGAAATAAAGGAATGCAGCTAGCTAGGGGGACGTTTCTTACAGTTAATGATGCAGATGATTGGGCTCACCCTCAAAAGCTGCAGTTTCAGGTCTCAGCATTAAATAACGATTCAATCTATGCTTCGATTAGTTCGTGCACTCGAGTAACTAAAGATTATCTTTTCAAGTGCAATAACATTGAACAAAATTGGATTCAACGCAATGTTAGCTCTCTTATGATCCGCAGAGACGTTCTGCTAAATATAGGGTTTTGGGATGAAGTAAAAGCAAACGCAGATACTGAGTATTATTACAGGTTAGAAAGTAAATTAGGAAAGTTATCGATAAAGCATGTATTACCTAATGTCCCTCTATCCTTGCAATTGGTGAGGAAAAGCTCATTAACCCACTCTTCAGTCATTGGCCTTAAAACCCAGTTTGAGGGGGCTCGAAAGTGGTATATGGATGCAGCTCTCAGATGGCACCAAAATAATGTTGAGGATCTTAAATTAGCCCCTGAGCTCAAGGAACGTCCGTTTAGAGCACCTAACGAACTTATAGGCAGCAGGCAAGTAAATCCTCATGATTCATTAGAAGAGATAAGACAATCCGGTTTGTGGGACGCGGCGTGGTACGTGCAGCGATACCAGGATTTACAAGAGGGGGGAATCGACCCCTTTCAGCATTTCATATCGAGGGGGCTCGCTGAGTTAAGAGACCCAGGTCCTCTTTTTTCACTTTCTTCCTATATATTAAGCTCCGCTTGCGCTCCTGAAAACGCAATAATCAATTTCGCATCATCAAGAAATGAGGCTTCTTACTATGTTGGTGAGCTTGAAGGATATAAAGCCTCCGACGGTAAAGCGAATGTTTTGTTGGTTGGGCATCAGGCTAAACAGGCGATATTTGGCGCAGAGCGAAGCTTACTAGATTTGGCGAAGTTGTTGTCTAAATTAAAGTACAACGTTTTTGTTTTACTTCCTGAGGCATTAAATCGACAGTATATCGAGCAATTAAAAGAATTTTCATCCAAAATAATTATTGCACCCTATTCGTGGTGGTTTGAAGGAAAACAAGCTAATCCGGAAACAATCGAAATATTTCAAAATGTACTCACAGAAAATGAAATTGATGTAGTGCACGTGAACACTCTTGTCCTAGACGAGCCACTAATTGCAGCAAAAAGTTTGGGTATAAAGTCGTTGGTGCATATTAGAGAGGATTTACTGACGGACAGCGCGCTTTGTAATGCAATGATGTGTAGTCCTGCCCAAGCTATAGAAAGACTCATAGAATATGACTGCAATATACTCTGCAACTCATATTATTGCTTAACCCAAACCAAAATGTTATTGCCCAAAACTTTTACTAAAAGTATTGCCGTAATTTATAACCTTATTGAGTGTGACAATGCTGATAACTTTCAAAGTAACAATTTGGATACTCTTTCTATAGGCCTTTTAAGCAGCAATATTGAAAAGAAGGGCGTAGGTGATTTCATGAAGTTGGCGTGTCTTTTAGAGGATACCGAAGGCTTGATATTTAAAGTGTATGGTCCTAAAACTGCTTATCTTGAAATGGCTATGGCCCAGCAACAAAAAAATTTAGAATACTGTGGTTACACAGATATACCTGGAGACGCTATAAAGTCGTTGGATGTGGTATTAAGCCTATCGCATTTTGCGGAGAGCTTTGGCAGGACAGTTGCTGAAGCGCAGTGTTTTGGCAAAGTCTCAATCGCATATAACAAAGGTGCAGTATCAGAACTTATTCGAAATGGCGAGACTGGTTTCCTAACACCACCTGGTGATATAGAAGCAGTTTCACAACATTTATTAGCATTAAAAGAAAAACCAATGTTGCGTAGGTTGATTGGTAAAAGAGCGAAGAAGTTTGCTCTTACAACTTATAGTGAAGACGCACTTTTGGCAAAAATTTCTTCTTTTTACGAGAATTTAAAGTAAAAGTAGCAGCGCTACTTTTTTGATTATTTATGCAAATTTATATCCATATAGGTCCTCCTAAAACTGGCACTTCTGCAATTCAAAATTGGTGCTCTCGCTATCAAAAAGTGTTGTTGGAAAATGCGGTTTACTACCCCTCACATACATTAGACGAAAATGGCATAAGTTCAGGTAATTTGCTCTCTCTGTTTTCAAAAGATTCTAACAACAACTTAGTATACAAAGAAGAGAAGTTGCTCAAAGAGACACAACGCGCGAAAGAACTTGGTGCTAAGGTAATAATCTTTTCATCAGAGTTCTTTTTCAAACAAACAGAGTTTCTTGCAAACGCAATTCCAGATGCAAAATTTATTGC
>Ga0209562_1000320_pt1 | contig 17232 bp, 18 predicted proteins | sample WorMetvacBELIZE2_FD_187399 | JGI IMG/M metagenome (GOLD analysis project Ga0209562, IMG submission 187399) | Marine gutless worms symbiont microbial communities from Max Planck institute for Marine Microbiology, Germany - Olavius vacuus BELIZE.2... | ecosystem: Host-associated > Annelida >... | reverse complement strand
AACATGGCGGCTTTGCCCATTTCGGCGCTCGTTTGGGTGCGTTCTTTTATCGAACCAGATTTTTAGAAAACAATGTACCGTTCGACAATATACCACTCTGATTTATCATATCTTCTGCGAATGTCACGGACGTTAACCTTGTACTAAAAGAACGCACCCACAATTTCCACAAAATTAAAATTAAATATTCTGTGCATCAATATTCTAATTCACACGCATAAATTAGGCAACTGGCTAATTGCCAGCTCAGCTAATATGCTAACATTCACTGCTTCTTGCTTGCACTAACTTCAGGACAGAAACAAAACGAAATATTGTGTTTGACGGCATTACATCCGGCATTACATCGTTGAATGGAATAACTTTGCAGTTGTCCTTGCTCTTACATGTTTGTGTGTATCTTCCAGTTATATTTATCTGAAATAAAACTATTTGCTGTCTACAAGTTGGCAACTCCGCTGTAATTCTTTATTTGTGTTTTTATTGAATTGTATGCATTACTGCTGTAAACACACCGTCATAACTGGTTTCACTAACGTGGAGGAATTGGAAACTCAGTTGTTCAGACCAGTCTTATCACAACCACTGCTGTGTTGTCTTAATTGCACCATTACATCTTCATTCTACAGTCACTGTTAATTTAGCTCAACTCGCTGACATCCTACTCACTGTTGGATGGCCGGCTTTTTACGTTTTATTGCACTACTCCATACCCGAGCTCGGAATAATCTGTTTCTCGAGCTGTGCTTTGCATTTCGCTAATTGACTTCACCAATCATGATTGCATTCATTTGCCACCTGCTGTCTAGAACTTGTTTCTTTGAACAGTACTCGCAAGCCCTTAACCGAGAGTTTTTAAGTTGAGGCTTAAAACTTGCCTATTTCACCTGGCTTATATTAACAGACAGCAACGACGTGATCTCACCTGTTCTGCACTGTAGTTATGATGATGATGATGATGATGTGCAATGATTTAATGTGCACTTAAAAGCTGACTGGAAGCCAGCTTAGCCTAGCACACAATGCCAAAGTTAAAACCGACATGTCTGAGAAAAACGGAAAACACCTAGAGTCCGTGGAGTTAGTCCGGTGGGTGGAAAGGTAGAAGATCTACAGAGGAAAAGATTTGTGGAAAAGATGAGTTTTGAGTCTGGAGTGGAAGTGAGAAGGAGTAATGGATGGTGACAGTGGTGATGTAGGAAATGACGAACTGACATCTGAGAGATCAGATGAGAGTGATAAGTCTTTATGATCAGCAGGCAGGCGAAGTTCATTGGGAAACTGATTCCAGAGGCAGGGTGATGCATGATGGAAAGAGCGGTTGTTGACCTTCAGAGAGGAAGAGGAAGGTGGTCGAGAGAGGGTTATGATATCTGATGAACGAGTGCTACGATGGCAGTAGTTATGACCTTATGCCAGGATGAAAATGTGTATACTGTTATTGTGATGATGATTATGATAATTTTGGTGTGTTCATCGAATCTAGTAAAGAATCTTTCAGTTAACTGGCTGTTGCGGTATGGAACACTGCCCTGCCTGCTCTGCTTTTAGCTGCCATCCAAAAACTCGGCTGGTTACGTACTACACTGTGTCTAAAAATTATCGTCACAAGAGGGTGGTGCATTTTTTTGAGACACAGTGTATATCTGTACCATGCCAGTGCTGCCTTCTGGAGGCAAGGTTTTGATTGCTGTCGTTAATCTTTTTGCACATGTTCACAATAGTTCATTTTCATGTATAAACTCAAGGTCTACTGTATTTTTGGTGCATCTGGGATCTAGCTGTTAACACATAATTTGTCAGTGTGGAATTCAAAGTGTATGAAATTCGGTGACGACGTTGCTTAAATATATTAACCGTGTGAATAGAATTGGCTTTCAGCTACTAACATATATTTAGCATGACAAAACTTTCGTTTGTGATGTCGGTTGTTGTCGTTGATACTAACTGTTTAACATGCATGCATTTAGCTGCTACTTGCATACTGACACAGTGACGATGTTTAATTCTGACACACTAGTCGTGTGATTGGTCTTTAAAAAATTATAATGATCGGCATTGTCTTAATTGTGAACTTTGTTTAATGGCTCATCGCTAGTGCTGTTCAAGTTAGTAAATTGTTAATTTTGTAAAATAATGATTTTAAATTCCAAAGCACTACCAACGCCAGCGAAAACCAGCGAGCTGTTTTGCCGACGCTGACAGTAACTTTGGCAGTGATGTGACATTGTCTGATATTATGCATGTTCTAAATTGTTTCAATGCCGGCTTCTTTTGTTTCCACATTCGAGCTGTTTCCTAGCTAGATATTGTAATGAGAGTGTTAGTTCACTTTAGTTGATATTACCGTACAAAAGACAACTATAATGCACTTTTTCCTTAAGAATGAGGCCACATTATACAGTGATTGAGCACTCCTAGTGATAGGAACGTGGAATAGCTTTCAGATGTATTGAAAGAAGTGATCAAATGCACAGCTTTGATTCAGCTATCAGCCAATGTCATGCACAGGGTGCAGCAATGGAAAATACTCCTTCACCGACCTTTCATCTTGCTCGTTGTACAACAGTCGCATTTGGCTGTGTTAATCTTTATTGTAGTATGTTTTGTTTGTCTGTACTGAGCCAAGTGATTGGCTAGAAAGGCCGTCCAAACGGAAAGATTATCCCCGTGATGGAGATGTGTTTTGACACATAGTGAAAGTTGGTCCATTCGCCATTGTTTAAGTGCGTTGGGCACAGAAGCACTTATAACCCTGTCTAATGTTAATCCCTCGTGAGGGAACAAGTCTGTGGGTGCAGTACACTCATAGTTCATATCTGTGTTGCAAGCGATGTTAAGAACAAACCAACCAACGTTATCACCGGACTGATTTCTTGGACGCCGTGACTGTTCTACGGATTAATCTCGGTCGTCGGCTTTTTTTTATTATTTAAGTTTTTTATGATTTCAATGTCATGCGTTAGACTAAGCTAGCTTCTCTCACCTTTTTACGCGGTTTTAGATCAACTACTCTCTCTTTTCTGAACTGTACATCTTTTTCACCTAGTCACTGTCATGTTGTGTATCGTATCATTTATAGAGAGCTGATTGTCAATTGTCGAATTCAGCAACATTTAAACAGTGAATTGTGTATTCCGGGAATTTGGTGGAATTCAGTAGCGTCACGTGTGTTGTGCTCTGTTGACGCTTGCGTTGCATATCCCGAGCACTGTTTGTGTTTCAGGACGCGATGAACAATCCAGTCGCAAGCGAGCAATCGCGACTGCGTGAGAAAGCGCGTCTGGTCCGAGTGTGGTACAACATAGACAGAAGGTTTGATGCAGTCGTGCTGCTGCCTTTCATCGGTTGTGGGACCTGCTGCCAATTACATTATTTTGATAATTACGTGCACCTTAATCACCAATTGAAAGCACATACGTTTGACCGAGGCTGCGATGCTTAGCAACTTTGTTTCGAGGATTTTCGTATAAATTCTCATACTTACCATTTAGTTTTGCTTTTTTTTCAATGTGTGCTATTAATGTAACAGAATTTGTAAGTTGTACATCCCAGTTCAGTAGTCTGTCTTCATTGTAGTGGGAAAACTTGTGCAAAGCATTTGGCATATATGGGCCTGTGTTGCGAATTGTCAGCCGGTTAACTTAACTATGCTGTTTCTGTTGTAGGTGCTGTTAACAATAAGCAGCATTTTGTAAAGATAACATTATGGGGGAGGATAGAAAATGTATGCTTAACAAAAAAGTCAGTCCAAACTACTACAAATAAAATCTTATTCTTGTACACTTTACGAGAGCGAGAGGTCTGAAATGTCGTATTCTGTGTGTGCCTTGCAGAATTTTGCTAGCTGTGAGTTATTCGTTAATTTGGCACGTGTTTGTCATAGATTTGTGAAGCCACTGTTGACCCACACTCAGCCGCCGTTGACAGAAACTCTGCCGAACTGCTGTCTGCCGGTCGCCAAGTTGTTGACTACCACAGAACAAATGGTAAAGTAATGTCGCATGGTTGATATGAGTGATTGTCACCTTCTGTGTCAGTGGCTGTGTTTTAAAGTAAAGTAAAAGTAAAGTAAAGAACGGTATAGCAGTTTGCAGGCAAGCCTGCCATCACCGCTACGGGAACTCACATGCCATATGGGATCACACAGTGTTACCTGCCACCCGGCAGAGGTGACATTCCCGCCTTTACCCCAGCCAAAGCTGATACTCGATTTAGCGACCCCAGAGGGATGCAAGGCTGAGTTGACCTAGGTGGTTGGTTAGAGATGGTTTACCCGCTTGACGGTCACTGCTGTATGGTGTGGAGCATATGCCGATGGCTGTATATCGTACTGGTTATTTGGCGACGCACAAACTGCTCTCTGTGGTATTTAATGCTGGGATCTCATACACCACAGTCGGGCATGTTACCACGAGACACTGCGATAACCAAGTGTGATGCACTGTTGGTGCTCAGACGTCGTCAGTGACAAATCCGGACGCTGATCATGCGCATGACGCCGACTCAGAATGCATCTTGAATGATGACGAGATTGCAACCATCGACGGTGGACGTCGTGATGTCGTGGTCGCTACCGGACAAGACTCCACAACACCTCCGGTTTGCTGCCATTTATGTCAAGTGTTCTTTGTCAGCAGTCGGTCACTCGTACCATTATGTTTAGTTTGCATATATCTGCCAATGTGAACTTACTTTCACAGTATGCTTTTGCCGGCGATAAGCCGCTGCAGGCATTCCGTTTTCTGGCTGTACCTGTGTCTGTGATCATATACTAAAAGTTTTTTTAACACAATTTCTCACAAACCGCTTGTGGGAATTTCACCAAATTTACAACTTCGGTGAATTTGGGGACAGAGATGAACTGAATAGATTTTGAGGTTAAAAGATCAAAGGTCGAGGTCACTATGAGACCAAATGTAGCTACAAAAGTGCTTTGGGAATTTTGAAGGCCATGTGTTTAAACATCAGGGTCACAGACAGCCGTGCCGGCGAAGGCATCATAGCTGATGGTTCACTGTTAAGGACTTTCTAGTTTACTTGTCAGTGAATTCCAGCAGTGCATGTGTCAATTGCAATCACGATGATGACGGTGAAGATGATGAAGATGATTTTAAAGACAGTTATAATGATATGAGATGATACGCAACATTTAACGTGCATGCAGCTTGCAGCCAGCTGCCATACGATGTCAGAAGACGAGTGCTGAAGGGGTAGAAGTAAAAATGTGACGAGCGGAAATCGAGATAATAGCCACGGTGAAGTCAGTCGGGATGGTAGAGTACGGGCAGTTCTGTGGTGGGAATGATCTGTCAACGTGGTGAAATCATCTTGGTGCATGCAGTGGGAATGGTATGCTGTTCAGCCAGGGTAAATATGAACGTGGTGTGGTGTGTCACAGTTAAATTACAGTTAAGCTGCATTGCTTGTATGCCCAGCTGCTGCTGCTGCTGCTGCTGCTGCTGCTGATGGTGATAATGATGATGATGGCGATGATGATTATGATTATTATTAAAGGCCAACTCCAGTGAAAAAAATCGAATCGCCAAAACTATAAGCGCCGTGAAGTATATCTAAAGACAAGTTATTATATATGTCGGTGTGCCTTTGTGTTTTGCCTCTGTCAAGTTTTTTTCTTTTTTGACACCCACACTTTAGTCTTCCCGACGGCCGACAGTTGCCCCCTCAAAATTATTCAGAGCTTTGATCCTAGATGCAGCTTGTAAAATTCACTCAGACGTTGAGCCCCTTCCCACAATTTTTGCAGGGATTCAAACGGTGCAAAATTTGGCTTTGATTTTCGACTCCAATCTCTTTTCAAGCACTCATGGTTTTGAAACGAAGCAACATGTTGCAAATGTAAAACATCCTTCTGGAGTGTTGATGATAGATCTTCCTTTTGACTTATACATTTTACTTACCGCGCCCCTAATTTTTACAGGGGGGTCAAAAAGTGCAAAATTTGGCCCAGATTTGGACTTTGAGCCAATCTAGTTCTGGTGGTTTTATGTTCTCCCATAATTTGATGTACTCCTACTTCTGAGAAACTGAAGCTCTTTTTTGCCTGCCCTTTTCCCCTCCCCGGAAATTTGGGCTCGGAAAATGTGCTGAATATTAACGTACCAGCCAAAGGCGGCTGGGGAATAAAGGCAGGTATGGTTCGTGTGTGGGTGGCAGGTAAAACAGTGCAATCCCATTGTTACATATGGGCTATATCTGAGCACTTTAGAGATGCTTCATGATTAAGCACTATACACATTCGCATTTACTTTACTTTACTCATGCAGCGGCCCCTCGCGTTAGATTAGATTTTATTAATATTAATATTATTATTATTATTTCTTGTATTATTACGAGGATGATGATGGTGGTGATTGGAAACGCTGTTGTGTTATAGCTAGTCGACCTGCTTCAAATACATACAGGTAGATTTCTGACTAACCACATCGGCTTGAACTCTTGCTTTGGGTCTTCTGCTGTTTCATTCACATCTTATTAACTCTGTATTTGCTAACAGTTAACCGATTTATCGGGCGTTTATCATGCATTAGCTCATCTTATGTAATCAGTTGTAGCCAGCAACAGCAGCCATGGCAACTGTCGAGTGACCCATCATCCAGAAAAGACCCAGTTCAGCAATCAGTATGATGTATGAAACTTTTGATGCCTCCGCTAACATTAGATGGAGGCATAATGTTATTGGGTCGTCTCCCAGCCGTCTGTTGTCCATCTGTACGTTAACACCTATAATGCCACACGATATATCTGTGTACTTAGTGGAGGGATTTCAGTGAAACATGCAATAAATATTCACCATGTGAGTGGGCATTGCTGAATGGGTTTCTGGATCAGAGGTCAAAGTTCAAGGTCGTAGCAAGGCCATATGCACTTTTCCGGCAGTGGAGATACCCATGAACTTACGGCCATCTGTTCGTTGTGCATCCAACATTGTTATGTGCTACAATATTAATAAACTTACTAAGGCACTGATCGACAGTGTGGCTGCTGCTTGTAATGAATTAATGCTAATGATATTTAGACCACCACTAGCATTGACGTATGAAACACCTGACACTTGACTTGTCGTCACGGAACCTTGTCGACTTCAGTGTTGCCATGGCAGTTGAGTTCACTGTTGGATTGGCACTAACTTCTTTTGATTGATCGACTGATTGATGATCAGTTGATTGATTGTTTGAGTACAACAGCAACAAACTCATCGGTATCGGGTTCATGGAAGATATCAATCATTTCCTCACATTTCCTGCTATTAGCCTGATTACCAGTTATCGATCTATTTCTTGCTTACTTAAATGCAGACTTGTAAATATTTACTTTTAAATTTTTTTATCAGCCACATCTGACTTGTTACCTCAGGCTTTCCTCTATATAGAATACTGTCCCTTTCCTGAAGTGTACATCTTTTTTGCCTAGTCATTTTCATCATTAGCTAGAATTTGCATGCTAAGTTACAAAACAGTTTGCATGGTGTTACCTTATCTGTTTATATAATTTGCAGATCTGGTGAACGCCGGTTTTCCTTATTCCAGCACACCGTGTTCAGAAAAACCTTATGTTATCTGTAAATCGGTTACAATTTTAGTGACTTTTGGCTGTAATCTCCTTTCGTCATTCCTTAAGGTAACAGCGTTCAAACAGCTGACCACGTGAATACACCACATCCATTCACACACCCTGATTCTTCTAACGCTTTGACACTAGGTATATAAATCATTTACTTACTTACTTACTTACTTACTTACTTCGTTATATTCTGTTGTTTAACGGGTGTGATGTCTTTTCAATTCTTCATAGCTTCTGTTGCCTATTAGGTCATCTACTGTCCTGTATTCTCTGTCTTTCTTTGGGTTCTACTTCTAACACAACTCTCCAGTAGTCCCGTCAACAAGAGGTTCTTATGCCGCAAAAACATGCTAAATCTGTTTCCTTTTTAGCTCAGCTGACTGAGCTAGTAGTCTAACCGGTCAAAAGCTGTCTGTCTGTCTGTGTCTGTGCACGAATCGTAACTGATTCACGTAGACACTTGTAATCTTTCATACACAGCTCTACTTATGAACTCTGATCACAAACCGAAAACTAGGTCCGTCTGACCCAATTTGCTAGGTTTGTAGAACATCTTGCCTATATAGCTCTCCTGTCAGCTGAGCATCACAGCCCATGGGCTTCTTGTTGTTTCTGCTATCTCTTGTAGCAGACTCCTGCTCTCTCCCACCCTGTCAAGAACGTCATCGTTTGGGACCTTGTCCGTTCCCTCTGATCTAAAACATTTTGTATATATACAGCGTCAGAAGCTTTAATCTTCTTCATGTCTGATTCACTTAGTGTCTAAGTTTTGTAGGCTGCACAGTGAAATGTAACAGAATAAAATCTGCCTGAGCATCGCAGCATTTTCAATTGCATGGTAAAATGTTAAAATTTGTGTATTTCGTACAACTAGCTCAGCTGTCGCGGAGAGACCGCTCTGCAGGGTGGGTTAGTTATGGCCAAAAATGGAAGACTGGAACTGGGAGACAATATTTATGGACATTATTGGTCTATATTCAACCACTGTGACGTATTTGGCCAGCATAGCAATCGAATTCGGTGAAAAACGCAAAATAAGGGCTATTACGCCGTTCAAGGTCATCGAGGTCGGTACCAATCGAAAGCCTATCGAAAGCCAGTATGCGACTTCCTGTTAGTGATTAATAGTAACTGACAACCTGTCTCGTACCATTGCGGAGTTATCGCAGCTTATTGTTCAAATTTTGGACATATTGCGTTTTGGGGGGACTTACTGACAACGTACGATGTTCATCTTGGGCTCATTGGAAAGCACGTTGTGGACTTCCTATTAGTGATAATTGAACTTTTTTTGCTAGATGTTACGTCTGAGGTGCTACGAGCGATTATCTGTTCTAAATCGGCGATTTCGCTCCAACGGGGGCGGGTTGTCCAAAAATTTCGGGTAGAAGGGGTCATCCCACCAACCATTCTTTTTCTCAGAAAACTAGGTTAAATGATCTTTCGTATGGTATGAAAATCTGCACTGATTTTTCTTCTGTTTAGTCACAATTCACGCATTTGACAGACTGACTGACAGACAGACAGACAGAATTCTCATCGCTAGCCGCGTCTCATTCCATGCAGAGCGGTAATAATGTGCTAACATCAATTCATCGCAGTCAGTGGCCCATCATTTATTGGGAAGCATTCAGTACAATTTCTTGCGCTGTATTGTGTGTTTGATCTGAATGATTTTACAACATGCTCGTGTTCTCATTTACGTGGAAAGCTGCGATGGTCAAAAAATGCAAATAATATTACCATCACTGCTTTCAGTAACTTATGCACATTTTACGGGCTTATTTTTACCGTGCGGCTGCATGTAATGCAATGTCCGGTACTGCCACGAGAAAGCCATTCGTCTGTCCATCTGTCAGTCGCGTCGATTGTGACAAAATGAACTAAAGTTCTGCCCACATTCTTATGCCACATGAAAGATCATTCATCCCAATGAGCCTAAGATGAACAGTGTACGTTGCCTCTAAGCCTCCACAAAGGGGGCTCAAAACACAAAGTGTCCAAAGTTTGAACAGTAATCTGCGATAACTTCGAAATGGTGTGAGATAGAATGTCAGTTAGCATTAATCACTAATAGGAAGTCACACGCAGGCTTTGGATTGGTACCGACATCGGTGACCTTGAACGGCATAATAGCCCTTATTTTGCGCTATTTCATCGAATGCGATAACTTAGCAAGCCGATTAGACACAATGCCTTTCAAATAATACACATACACACCACTGTTATCAACAGTGGTCACGCACACACTACTCAACACCGCACACACTGTGGGGCTGCGCTGGGGGGCTAGCCTTAGCGCTGGCTGCGGCTATAATCCTGGCTGATGCCGCAGTCACCCCACTGTCTCCAAAATGACCTAAAAATGTGTCGAGTGGGACGTTAAACCTTGCACAACCAACCAGCAGGCCGATTACGTCACGGTGGTTAAAGATAGACCTATATTGCTGTGAAGAGGAGGGCGTCAAATAATTATCAAGATTTGAGGAGACTTGTTGTAGATATGGAACAAAATGCAGACTGTTGCTTTCTTCTGAACATATTACATTTGACAGAATGAACAGTACTAACGAGCGAAATTTCTTTGATTGGTGTTTGGGTTGTGTTTTATAAACAGTATTTGAGACTTTGGTTGATGTTCTGATAACACTCACTTCTGTGTTCTTTCATCCCTGGTGACGGCTAAAGTTCACATTCAGCTAACACTGTTTTCTCGAACAGCCACATTATTTTGGAATTGATAAAGATGTTTTATTCTGATATTTTATTGATTAAATATATAGACATTGCAGGAACTTGGTGATGATGGTCTGCAAATGTACAGGATATGGGTGCATATATTGGAAACATGACAGAGAGTGGAAATTTTAGTGAGAATATAAAAATAATATATACATGTTTGATATTTTCATTGAGGGCCATCTATCTCTGACAGATGTTATTAGTTTGCACTATTTGGGCTACTTTCTGGTCGTTTGTGCTATTTTTCACTTACAGGACTATTTAGCTAATTTATGCAATTTTGGATATTTTTGGATTGCTTTTGCTATGTCTGTACTATCTGGAATATTTTGCTTATTTGCACTATTGTGGATACTTTTGGGCTTTACTGCAGATTTTGCGTCATTTCTGTGTTAGTTTTGCGACATTTCATATTTCTGATGATGTTGCTGACGTTGTTTTGCAGCGTGAAGATGCCGCAGTTGAAGTCGTGGTCAGCTGAGCAGATCCGTTCGCAGCAATGGCAATTACGAGGGCGTTACATATCAAAGAGTGATGTGATGCTGGTTAGGATTGGGATTAGGGTTAACATTAGGAGTTATCAGAGTGGGGACAACAGAGCTGCCCATTGAGGTTGTCCCAGCACATTCCTGATGTAACAGTAAGTTACGAGACAATGTTATTACTTTGCACTATTTTAAAACATTTTTGTGACTCATAAACGAGTTGCTGGTTTCGGAGCTGCTCAAGCATGCTCCAAACAATCCAAATTTGATCTGAATTTTTCCAGTGGCTAAGTAGGAAATACCATGTCAAGGTCCACCAAAGTATCGGAACATAAAGGAAGTACATAATAGCCATAACATAATGTTAGTAAAGAATTGCTGAAACGGAAATGTTATGAGTAGCCAGTGGAACGATGACAGTGACTGCAGAGATGGTGATGGTAGGCAGATAATTCCAGAAATGTGACACAGCATCCGAGAAGGCAGTAACACCAACAGTTGACAGATCGATAGGCCACCACGTGGTCACCGCCGGTGAAGTGGGAGTGCTTGCGGACATGGCACATCGGCAGTAGAACAGCAGAATGATTAGCCACAAAGAGTTTCCCAAGTTATATATGAGGTAGGTTGAGGGGTTTCATTATTAGCATTCGTGTGAGTCCCGTGAAATTCGTCTCCGATTTTTCACTCTCTTGTATGTCACTCCTTCGATACTAACGCGAGCTGAGTGGCTGTACAAGTAGTTGCTGCATATCTGGTCACTCACCGTCGCCATCACCGTCACTTAGTCGTGTGTCTCGGCATTTATGCCACGATCTGTGAGTGCGAAGTGAACTTCACTTGTGCCGCAGTCTGTTTAGTATCAAGTAAACTGCACTTCTGTCGGCTTTCGCCGCGTTCGAACTGTTTTTGCCGTTTAAATTTTATCGCCTGCGTATCTCTGGCTTACACGGCCCGCTGCATGTAGCTTCTATGTATGCACGCTAGACGGAGATTTATTTATATGTCGTGTGTGAGCGTGTGTGTCAGTGGATGGGAATTGTTATATTGCAAGTGGTGTTGTGCCTTCGTGAATGTAAATAGCGTTTCGACGTTACATAACTGCAAACTTGTTTGTCGAATAGGCATTGCTTTCTAAGATCGTTGCGTTATGTTGATGAGGAAGTAAACATTTTAGGACGATGTGGCGAGATCGGAGAAGATAATGAATTGAACGTATCTGACACATTTGCTCATGTTTATAAATGGCTTGATCTGTAACAGAGAGTACTGATACTAATCAGTATTGTTTGGCATTTTTGATACCTTTACTGAAACACGTGTACACTGCAGTAGAATTAGTGTTGAGCAGTTGGTAAGTATGTGCGACGAACCAAGTGCAATATATGTAGACACCGTAAAACTTCTAATAAACACCCCCGGCGTTTATTAGAACACGGGCTTCAGAACCTCCGGCATCTATTAGAGACCGGCGTTTATTCGAGACCCAGCGTTTATAATAACACTGGCCTCAAGCCCCCAGCGTCTTTTACATGTTATAATACAGGATATACTGCATGTTAACGTTTATTCTTTTGTTATCATCGACTAAAATCGATAGCGGAGTCAAATTATCACATCTAGTAGTGGACAGAATGCTTTAAAGCATAGTTTTACGTGTATGTATGGACTTTAGGCCTGTAAGCCTGTGTTCTGACTGGGCGTCTATTAGATACGCGGCTTTTATTAGAACACAGACATCAGAACCCCTGGCGTTTATTAGTGACCGGTGTTTATTTGAGACCCGGTGTTTAATAGAAGTTTTACGGTAGCTGATTAGGCGACATTCTTGACATATTTGTATATAGCTCAAACGTTGGATTTCAACATGATCTTGTTATATCTCTTGACACATAAACAGAATCATTTCGAACACAAGTCTTTCTAGTGGCTGAAGGTTGAGGTTGACATAGTGTTAACCGGTTAACATTTTCTACCGATACCTGGCTGAGTGTGATCACACAAAACAGTGGTACTGTATTCATCCATGTGTGAAATAGTTCCCAATAGTTTTGATCATATTATTGGTTAAAACTGGGTTGTTTTCCCACAACATGGGTTATGCACTTTATGGTTACATCAACAGCATGAAGGAATTATATTCATCTTTATTTCACCAAAAGAGGCAGCAACAACAAAAGAAAATAGCTAAACTAAACTAAACTAAAATAATACAAAGTAAACTAAGCTAGCTAACACAACAATACGGATACGCAGCTGGACAGTGCATGAGTGGCTGTGTCTAGTTTCCCAACACAATTCCAATCCACTCAGTTGACGTGCAGCATTAGCCACAAATAACGAGCACAGGCTATTTTCTGATACAATAAATTTTTGTAGAAATCTCGCAGTGCAAATATTAGTCTGTGACCGAATTGACAAAAAATTACAATTAAACTGACAATTTTTTACCACCTTGGTGGAACCAGTATGAAATATTTTGATAAAAATTCTGGTTATCGTATGTTCACAAAATATTGACAAACTGCTTCTTCGGTTTTATGAACAAAATTTTATGGTGAAAAATGATGTAAAGATATGTTGAGGACCTTAAAGCATGAAATGCCTATTCCGTATATTATTAATCAGCGATAAAAATGTATGTATGTGATGTGGCTTCGTGCTTGTAGTTTGACATTCAGGCGAACTGTAGCACTCTGTCGCATGCTACATTTCATCATCAGCAGAAATGAACGTGTTTCTTTGTCGTGTTTCACAGCGGACTACATCATAGGCATAGCCAGGGAGTGTGCTGCCCCAGAGCGAGAAATGAAAAATTTGTCGGGCTCAGCTCAGATGGGTAAGTTGTAAGTGCACCCACCGGGAGAGCGAGAAGTCAAATTTTTAAAGATATTTTTAGGTGAGAGGGGGTGAGTGGTTAATTTAGGAGGGTAGCCTGTACATCGAGGACAATGACTAAAAAAGGTCATCAACTTTTGAGGTAAAAATAATGTGCACCTCTGCAGCGAATATCCTGGCTATGCCCGTGGACTACATTGGTGTATTATACTAGGTTATGATACTGTGTTGTTGGAACGTTGTCTTGGTGTCCAGTTTCTGTTGTTTGGTGATTGCTGTGTTCTGCAAAGCCGTGACATCTGATATTACTGTTAGCGTATTTTGTGTTTGCTATATACTGTCTGCATTTGAAAGTTGCAGTAAATTTAAGTGGTATTATGTTACATTTATTAAGTTTAATTATTATTTTTGGCTCCATAGCGCATATAACTCGTGACATGCGTTTCATGTAACGGTGTCAATATATTGAGAAATGCAGCGTACCACTGTCAGTGTGTTTGGTGGGACGTTAAGCCTTACTCAATCAATCAATCAATCACTGTCAGTGTGTCACCTGTTTAGCCAATTACAATGAAGGAAGTTATGTCTGAGCTACTGTGTCTAGTGTTGTATTGGAACTGAAGTATTTCGGAAGGTTAATTTTGTTCATGTGGGCACAGAATTCACAAACAATCGGTGTTTGCAGTATGTTGTTGACAGTACAGGACAGAGGCATAGTTGACATGGAACACAAATGAGAAATTATATGCGAGATGTCTGTGAGTGTCATTATTTCATAATGATGAAGATCGTTTTGGCTGCTGCACAGCCATCTCATTCCAATACCTTGGAAAATGTAACATAATGTTGGGCACTTAACTAACCATGTGTTGTATTGTATTTTATTGCTGCAGGTTACAGAAATTGCATGAGTGTGTATTCAGTCTGTTTGTGGTCTCTGTGCTCAAACAGTCTGCGGTGAACAATTAGCCAGTTGCCTAAATTATGCGCGAAAATTAGCATATTGATGCATAGACGCATGTGGGTGCGTTCTTTTAGTATGAGGTCAACGTCCGTGACATTCGCAGAAGATAAGGTGCTCATTTTTTTCTTATTCTCCGTAAAAATGCTAAAATAGTGCAACTCTGAGTCTAACCCTAATCCTAGCACTAATTTCCCGAGCAGATTGATCAGATAAATTAGAGTGGTATATTGTCGAACGGTACATTATTTTCTAAAAATCTGGTCCAATAAAAGAACGCACCCAAACGAGAGCCGACATGGGCAAAGGCCGCCATGTTGTCATTCATGATGACAACGAAATGGGCAACAGACCAATCAGCTATCAGGACGTGGCCTTGCATGAATATTGTAATTGTCACGCATAATTTAGGCAACTGGCTAATGGCCTTTGTATGGTAGAATGTGAAATGGCCTCTCCTGAATGGCATTTTGCCTCCTGGCGATATTTTGACAGTACATACCACTTGTTGGCTTCATCTGAAACTGCTGCCAGATGCTACGAAGGCATATTTCAGTAATCCGTTTTACAAAGTCGTCGTTGAATTCCAATTTTTGATGGAAAATGCAGCAAAATTATTGGCACGTGGACCTTCGTTCCTGACTCGTTGTATTCCCCAAATTTCTAGCTGGGATGGGAGGGGACTGGAAAACGACAGGGAAGGGAGGAAATAAGGTTAATTAGAGGACAGGGAACACTAGGGGAGCTAAAAATGGAGCGGAGGTTATTCGTTACCCACTTTAACCATTACCATTATATTTCAACAGATGTATTTGGTCATCACCATTATGGCATGAGTGCAGATGTCTTGATTACTTAGCATGCGCAGTTGTGTTACTATTTGTTGAGTCCCAAGTTTTCTGGCAGCAGACATTTATATTGACGTAATTGGTTTTTGCCCGTGTCAAGAAGCTTACATTTATGGTTCGTTTGACAGTAATCAGGATTACCGAGAATATTGTGGATTATTATTTTGTTAAATGTTGGAAGTTGCTAGGACTTGGAACAGTCAAGTCGGTTAGATTTCGGGTACGATCTGTGCTGTATCCGGCAATTTCTATCGAATCATGTCATGGTAACCGCCCCAATGTCGATTTTTTATCTGTCCCATAGCTATAGCATATAGCATGGGACAGATTATAAAATCGGTTTGCGTCTGTCAGTGTATCTGTCTGTCTGTCCATCTGCGAGCACTCTCACGGTCGCATTTCTTCATCGATTTTCACCAAAATTGGCACAGACGTAAGAACCCCCAAAAGGAAGAACGAGTTTGTTGGGGGTCAATATCGAACCACCTCTTCCCCTATTTTGCCCCACAAAACCCCCATTTTAGGCCAAAAGGTCCTGAAAACCCATGCAAATATTAAGTAATCCTGTATCTGCCTTAAATGTATGCAAATCGCCGAAATTTTCACGTCTTAGTGGAAATCGGGTCGAGGAACACGACGGTGTCAGATTTTGGACCGGAAGTGGAAATACGGAAATACGGCCGTTTCGCGCAAGCTCAGTGCATCCGGACATAATTATTGGAACAGTTCATTCATTATGGACGTGGCTATGGGGCAGATACCACGTTCCACAGAACACATTTCTAGTTTGATATATCATCATACCCAATTTTCGTTGTTGAGGATCGAAATGCCAGTAACAAAGAAATAGTAATTTCAGTCTGCAGTAGCCTCACATGGATCAATACAATACAGGTAAATAAAAATTCGAATTCCATACGAGTGTTGAAGGGTTAACATTTGTTGCACCAAAAACTTGGCGTATTTTTCCACATTTACTTAACTAAATATCGTATGTATATCACAGTATTTCATTAATGTCGCATCGAATCGATGTTGTATTCGAATTGAAAAATCAGTACTGAAGCATCGCTATTCTCAAGTCTGTTCTAACTGAGAAAATGCTGTATGATTAATTTTTAATTTTGCTGGATCCACAAATTTTTTCTTTTCAGCTACATAAAAGGTTTGCACTCACTCTCTGGAGTGCTCTTTTGTATAGTGAGACTGTATGAGCTGTCAGCAGCAGTGAATGTGAGCTCAGGCAGTTGTTAATTTGCTTGTTGCACGTGTCAGAAACTCGTGGACTTTGCCTTCATGCGGTTGACTCTAACATAGATTTGCAAAGTAATGTTTTGTGATGCTTATGTTGTCAGATATCTGTAAACCTTTCCTAAAAATTTCTACGAACCGATACTCGTTTATTAAATGCAACAGTTTAGTCAGTGTGGTGTAAGCCGTAGTATCTTTGATGTATTTTCTTCACTGCATTAAACCACCGATTGATCAATACTGTTCATTGCTGTGCCTCAAGTTTTCTATTGTTTTAGTAGGTCTCTGTAAAAAAATATAGCAGCTGCACTTTGATATAAATGAATCATCCGTTGTTTGTTTTGCTGACCAAATGTAATCTAACAGTATTGTCTGGAGGGAAGAGGGAAGGTATTCTTCTCTGCTGTATTCTGTACCACCAATGTGTGACCGTTCAGATACGAGGAGTCGGTTGTGTAAGGTTTTATTATCACGGTAGACAACAGTACTCGCTTAACAGAGGCCGCGCCACTTGCGCTTGTAA
>Ga0209562_1000319_pt1 | contig 17346 bp, 15 predicted proteins | sample WorMetvacBELIZE2_FD_187399 | JGI IMG/M metagenome (GOLD analysis project Ga0209562, IMG submission 187399) | Marine gutless worms symbiont microbial communities from Max Planck institute for Marine Microbiology, Germany - Olavius vacuus BELIZE.2... | ecosystem: Host-associated > Annelida >... | reverse complement strand
GCCGCGCCGCGGGGCGGCGCCCGCCACGCGTTCGCGCCCGCATGTTGGCCCATTTTATGGTGCGTCTGTATATAGCTGTAGTTTGTTCATACGGCGAAGCACTTGCGGATCGTATCGTATCGTATCGCGATATTTTGTCTGATATCGTATCGTATCTATCGTTTTCTCTTATGGCTGTATCGTGCCATCACTAAAAACCCGTCCCCGATATGACCTGTAATGTGTTTGGTGGGATGTTAAGCCTTACTCAATCACTATTACCATTAAGCCAGACTGCCACTTTCAAAGCGTCAGTGTCAGTGTGGCATTTGTATTCTTCTGTAGTGATTTTTTGATTCGTTGTCGTAATTTTGGTTTATTGTTGCCAGGATTACCTCCAGACACTTTAAGTGGACACAGGGATAGATTCTATGCTCAGTATCGCACGTATGTATTTGTTGCTGTTGTTATCAGCTGCATGAATACTGATATCGTGTGCATTAAATGGGATATTTTCATTCTAATGCATGCGAGTAAATATGGTGAATTTAACTTATGTGGATACTGTAGTACCAGTGTGTGTGATTCACCAGCTGGAGTCATAAGTTGACTTCTAGATTGAATCAGTTGATCTTCCCACCAGTTTGACATGTTTTTCTGTGTTATTATAACCTGTTCTGTCTTATTATTTGTGCAAACTGGTGAATTTTCATGTGAATAATTGTACATGTATTTGAGAAGTTCTCACTTATTTATTTGTCCGTTTCTTAAAATTTGTGATGTTTAGTGTTTGGTATGCTGTTGTTACACTTAACACATATTTAGTGTATTATTATTATTAGTAGTAGTAGTGGTACATTTCTGTAGCACAAGATTGCACAATACAGCAAATTGTTCATGCTTTCACTGTCATTCATTTGTGCTGTTTAGGCTGAAACAGTTCTATGCCAACTCGAGCAATCTTCAGTATTTCAAGAACTTGATTAGAGTTCCGTCGCTGCCAGATGTACGTATGTATGGTTGTACAGAGAACATGTGCCAGTAATTGTTGCTGGTGTTTTGTCTGATAGTAGCTCGTTGATCACTTGATCATTACATTGGATTTAGTGTAATTGCTACAACTTGTACACACTGAAATGGAGATGGCTTCGAACCATCACACACATCAGTTGCTGAAGATTTAAGTAGACATGAAGTGTTAAAATAAATCTGTAATGTAAGAGTTAATTTTGTGAATTGATAATTTATAATTTTGTCATTTAACAGAGATTATTGGATATTATTTTGCACTTTTGAGTGCTTTGTGTCTTATTAATTAGCAGGTTGATTCTTTTGCCATTTTAATAATTGTTATCGTCAGTTTGTTGAAGCTGTGTACACATTGACTGAATCATTTTTGGTGTTGCACAGTCACCGCCAAACTTCTTGAGAGCATCGGACCTTGAGAGCCACGTGAAGCCGATGGCTGTAGTGCCAGAGCCAGATACATCTGATACTGACTCTCATAGTGAAAGTGATATTGCTGAAACACCTGTTGAACAGCTGATTGACATGTCGTCATTAACCGCGTCATCACAGGTGAATGTGTCGGGTTTAATCAGTCATTTATTGTGTTGTTTTTAAAGGTGAATTTATTAAAGACATGCTGAACTGTTATTACCGCCACCAAGCAGGTTATGTTTTACCCACCATTTGCCTCTTTGTCTGTCTGTCTGTGACTGTCTGTCTCTCTGTTTGCAACTTCACATAAATACCGCTTATCGGATCTTCATGAAAATTGTATCAATGATGTATCTTTGGACAAAGAAGATCATTTAAATTTTGGAAGTTATCTGCCTCTGGATCACAAAGATCTGAAAACTGACAAATTTCAACAGTAGAGCAACTCCGCTGCACTGTTCAGTGTTCATTGTTTACCTCTGCACCTGCCACGCCCCTTGCCGCTGTGACTTGCAGCAGTCCTGGCTGTTTATAGCTGACAACATCACTGTTTGAGCTTCTACCAGAAATCTATATAAATAATCCATCTCATAATAAATAAGTAAACCATGACTGCTACACTAGTGGTTGTGCCACAGCAGATGGAATCTGTACCACTGGCTTTGGCTGAGCGTCTGTACTATCCGAGTCCTGTTGTTGCAACTTTATCTATTGTGCAATTGTTTTACGTGTCCAGGATGATATGTTTGATCAGAATGGCTTCCAAGCAATGCCTGTTCCCGATGAGAGGTGTGGTTTGTTTGTTTGCATGTTCTACTGTAGCATATGACATACTAAGGCTGTAAATAACAGTTGTCATGTCGTCGGGACAGTCAGTATTGATGAGTTTATTTGTACAAGTAAGAGTGTCTAGAATCAATAGTCAGTTGGGACTGTCCACTGCTGGCATGGAGTTGGCCCTCAACATGTCTAGTGATCCAAATACTGGGATAAAAACAGATGCAGAACTATTAACGTGACAGTAAAGTCGTGCTGCTAAACTGATCCTCCAGTGACATCAATCCATTGCAGTTTAACATAGCTATCACTTCAGGGAGAAGCAGTGATAGTCATAAACGATCATCATATACCGTGAATGAAGTAATTTAAGATGTTCAGATTCTTTTTTTGATTTATTTAAATAGTCTATATATATTTGTATATAGGTTGTGTATGAGAAAATAACCATATATGTGTATATGAATTCATGCTGTCTGAATCTAAATATTAACATTCATATCATTCTTGCCATATTTAGCTCTTAGTAGCTCTTAATGTGCATACTGCGATGCTGATATTGAGTAATGCCGATGGCTTGTCGTAACCAGGGATCAACAGATTGAGCGTCTGACGTGGGAGGTGAACCAGCTGAGGCGTGAGCTGGCTCGAGTCAAGGCTGAAGATCAGATGGTCATTGAATCTTTGCACAATCGAGTACACGAACTCGAGATGGAACTGAACGAACTGCGGCAAATTGCCGAGTCTACAACAACAGTATGTGTCCATGCTGTTCTGTTTGCATTTCACCGATTACAAGCACGATGGCTGTGGTGAGCATGGATGATAGCAGTCTACAGGCAGATTCACCCGTAGTTGATTGGCTTGGTCTGTGGGTCGGCAGCCTCTTGGAACTGTCCTGCATTCATCAGATGAACTGGGTGAACTTTTTCAACGGATGTTTCATGATGGCAACACCAGAAACATCATTAAGTGTTGCTGTTACTATTATTATTATTGTGTAAAAGTGAAGTATGTTACATCAGAAATGCAGATGTCTTTGACAGTTTTGAATTATTTTTTTATGAAACCATGCTACATCGCAGGCAGTCGTATTTCTACATCAGTTCATCCTGTCATTCCAGACTGAGGTAGACTGCTTCAACTCTCAATAGCCGCAGAACCTAACTTGTACCACCGTTTCTTTGCTGTGGATGTGCCAGAAACTATGTAGAATAGACCAAGATGACCTGCTCTATATCAGATTATGTATCGGCTTCTTCCTACTGTGTAAAATTTTACGCTGACGTATGTTCCGTATACAGTTTTGAGGATTGTATGGTCAAATGTGGACTGGTAATTAACTAGGAGGCTGAAACGTTGCGAGAAGTACTGAAGGACCAGGAGAAAAACACAGAAGTGGCCACTCGCCTGGCAATGGTTGAAAGTACGTAAAACATAGTGTAATTTTATTTTTATTTTTTAACTTGTGGCTTATGTGGTCTGTTGAGACCAGTGATTCTTCATTTATCTCTGTTGGTCACTTTTCAGACAGTTACTAGCAGCGTCTGTCATTGAATTATCTTCCTGGTTTTCTTGAGATCGACTACATTTAACCATTTTCTGTGTCATTGTCTTCGTTAGTCTTTGTTCTTTCAGTTTCAACAGTCAATAACTTTATTTGCTTGGCCAGGTTAAGTGAGAATTTTAATTTTGCAATTGTACTTATTTGGTGTTACATGAGCTGCACGCTGTTTTAGCATTGAACTTCATATTGTTAAGTGTGGTTTGTGACTTGTGTGTGAAAGTGAGTCACTGGACTGCATATGAAATAACTGTCAATTCACTCATTTCAGAGATTGCAAAAAACAATGAAGACAAATTTAAGAAAATGAAGGACATATATGGGAAGCTGCGAGAAGAGCACGTTCAGCTGCTTCGAATGGTGAATTGCTCAGCATTTTTGTTGATTACCTGTTGAATTAACTTGCTGACAGCTCTCGAGATGATTTGCATTGTTAAAACTGCATAAATACAGTCCTAAAATTCAGTAGTGACAAGGTGAAGACATTCGCTGATTATTAATATACATTTCCCGAGTAAAGAAAGGCCATACCACATGTCCCATCTAGATGGCCCATCACATGCCAGAAACAACACTTGTTTTTCAGGCCGACATGATGGCCATGAGATGGCTCCAGTGACACACGGCTCGTCTTGACGGCTGTCAAGTCGTCCCATCAAGGCAGGTGTTGTTTTTCGTATTTGTTGCCGCGGGATGACCCATTACAGCAGGCTGTCACAGTGGATCATATAGCATGGTGTGGCTTTAATGGAACAGACCTGCTATACTTAGGCCTTTTAGCTTGGCTGCAAGCAGGTGACACTTGATGCCTTTTACCAGACTTGGATATGTGTGTGTGTGTGTACATTGATACAGTTGCGAGGACAAATTCATGCAAGAATGTGGAGAGGTTGTGGGAAGTTGCGAGGTGCGATTTTTTACTTCCTCGCAACTAGGTACTCGCAAATGAATGTTGAGGCGGCCATTGATGTAGATCCAAAGTATTAGATCAATCCTCACTCCATCATTAGCGTACAAGTCCGGGTGGGAGACGTGTGGATAGGTGTAGTGTGGCCATGTATTCTAATATCTGTGTAGTTGCTAGGTAAAATTTGTGTAAAAGAGAGTTGTTGTAAGGTTGTGGGAAGTTGTGAGGTTAAACAAGTTCCAAGGTGTGGTTTTCTACTTCCTCGAAACCTGATAAAAACCTGTATGTGTATGTGTGTGTGTGTGTGTGTGTGAAACTCACTTTAGTTAGAAAAATTGAAACTCAGATTGAAGTTGTGATGTGGTAAAATAGCAGTCTGTTATTATTGATTTCTGTCAGTGTGTAGTAATTGTAAGTGTAACTGCATCAGGCTGGTGTTGTCTCCACTGTTATGTTATTTTGAAAAGTATATGACTGGTGCACGTTGTTTACGTATTTGCGACGTGTAGCAAACGGACACGAAGAAGCTGTTGAACGATGAAAAGCGAAGTAAAGAAGAGATCCTTGAGCAACATAATGTATTTATTACCAGTTTTTTGTCTGATTGTTTATCAAGGTATCGGGGTAGCAGAAGGTGCATTTCCACCGTAGCAGTGTGGACCTTGTAGTGTGTTGGTTAAGACCCCTGACTTGTGATCAAGGCTGTCATGGATTTGAGTCATCCTGTGTTACTTCATGTTATGACTGGCAAGTTGCACGTGTCTGTCACAAAGCAGTACAATTTTTTTCACAGCCAAATGACCTCTAGACAGGCTACCATTGATTACCATTGCATTAGCCACGTGTCACAAACTGTAGTACGTCTGCCGTGGCACCTGTGTGCACAGTCCCTGAGAGCGGGTGATAAGTGCCACACACATGCCCAGAAAAAGCATGTCACATTTGACCTTACCTGTATGTGGAATATTGTCAATTGTGTAAAGCTGATGTGAAATGAATGGCTAGTTTCGAATTGTATGTCGCATTGTAAAACTATAACAAGCAGGTGACTGAAACTGTGCAAGTCCTTTACTGAATTTCATATTGCATTTCATTTGTAACGTGTGCGGAAGTGTATTGAAATGCCTTTCAAGGTTGTATTACAATGAACTTATACTATTGAGTTGTAAAGTGTGTTGTTGTGGAAATGATCAGGCTCTGAGTCGTGAAGTCATTGAATTGAGGGAAGAGAAGAAGAAAGTATATTCAGGCCTAGTCACTTCCGGTGATGTTGGTGAACTCGCAGCAGAAAAGAAGGTGAACAGTCAAGTAACAGTGTTGATTGTTTCTTATTGTGCTGCTTACAGTTTATGATTAATGTTTTGTTGTAGCATTGCATTTATAGAAACACCTGACATATGCATTACACTGCAGTCTTGGTCAATTGCTTACATTAGTTTCTTTACATAATATATGATATGTGTTTGTCTTGTTTTTTGTTGTTAATCATATTTTTGTTACTGTGTTTTCACTGATGTTACTGTCAGTAATATAGGTCCAAATCATCAGTCAGTACGTTCTGTACACCACTGATGCATACTGCACCAGTAGCTTTGGTTAACCATGTAACCTGTTAGCCCAAATGGTCACATATGTCATCAAGGTACGATGACACTTCGGCCCACAGGGTTCGGTTATGATAGGGTTCAAAATGAACATGTGTTGAGTGTGTTCCAGAGTATATTCTTGCTTTCATTGTTCTGAAACATAGTTAAGAAATCTGCTGCAACATTCTGCAGACGATGCTACCTGTTCGTTGTACTAGCTCATTGGTTTTCGTTTATTTTTCAGTGCTAAATTCTTCATATTATTTCTGTACATTTATGCAGAACATTACACTGGTGACACTGCATTGTATTCTTGTCTGTTGTATTATTAATGTTGAAATTTGTACTGCAAGTGCTTTGACACTGTCAGTAAGGACTTGAGTCCGTAAAAATACATTCTTGGCAAAGATTTCGGCAGAAACCTGCAGATATTTGTGTGTATTTTGGTAATTATATAATGTTACTCATCATTGCTTGTCTTAACAATCAGCAAGACTGATAGACATTAATAACAGTAAAATAATGCTTGTGCTGTCGTTTGTAATGGGTAATAAAGATCCTGGAGGATCAGCTGACGAAGTGCCAGTTAGACTTGGAAGCGGCCACAACAGGCAAGACTGAGTCTGACCGACGGCTGGAGACAAGCAAGACAGAAGTGCAGCGACTTCAGCAGGATCTGCAGTCCTCTGTCACTGATCGAGAATCAGTCTCACGGTCGTTGGCTGATCGCTCGGCGGAAGTTCAGCGACTCACAAGTGAACTGGAAAAGTTGACCGCTGAGAAGACGGCGGCTGAGCAATGTGGCTCTGAGCACCACACAGAGAATGAGAGGCTAAAAACTCAGCTTGAACAGGTGATAGTTAGATATTGTTTACTTTCTTTTGGCTGTGTATTTGAATTGTATTTGAATTATGGATGGTCATCACTTACTTTGAGCACCATGTTACATTGCATTACATTATTCATTAGCATATGATAGTGCACATGATAGAGAACTGCCAGATCGTCTTACGCATTTAACAGACTGTAATTTTATCATTAGAATGTTATTTTATCAAGTTTATTGACGCTGTTTTACTCTTCATATATACATTTTTGTATTAGTCATTGTCTTCACTGCATTCTGACAGTGGATAATAAACGGATATGTTATGTTATATTCCAAGCTACACGACAGCAGTATGATTTGGGGCTAGCCACTGTCCGTATGGCATTGATGCCCTGTTACTTGGAAGATGACGGTAGTCTGTCATCTTCTGGCCATACATCATAGACTTAGTGACATATCCTTCTGACCCACTCGATAGCCTTGGCGAGCTTCCTCTCAGCTGGAGCATGACACATTGCCATCTTACATAAGAGTACTTGGAAGTTATTGTTACTTGATATCGCAGATTTTTTCGTATACCCTTTAATTAGGAGAATGAAGCTCATTGTCAAAATAGTTACTTTCATATGTTAGTTGCATACTTGCACATTGCTGCAGACGTATTTGACTTGTGAATTTACAGCTGACAACTCAGCATGCTAGTGCAGAAGCCACCGTGGCAGCACATGTGAATGAGATGAAAGACGTGAAGAGTCAGCTGGAGAGTTCAACAACTGAACAGTCACGGCTCACTCAAGTGAACGCACAGCAGCAAGCCAGCATTGACAGTCTGCAGCAGCAGTTGACGCAGCTGAAAAGTGAACGTGAAACTGCCGAGAGCCAGCTGACTGATTCCAAGACTCTCATCTCTCAACTTCAGGTCAGCGTGATCTTTCTGACAGTTGTTGTTCCCGCGTAAATTGTATCATTTCATTAATTTCACAAGTGCTGTAGTCACTGTGGTTTTCAGCCAGTTTAGTGCCTCATCCTCAACATTATGAGTGATTGCAGGCATATGTCGACTATAGTGCTTTATGGTCTGCTGTTGTCTGCATTCACTGACGGCTGGTTCGGCAGTGTTACTGTTGAGAGAAACTACTCACGAGTTATTGTATGAATAGAACGTAACTTTGTTGTAGGCTGCAGATGATGTAATCATTAAAATGGAGTATTTCCGAAGAATGTGCTGTAGATGGTCTGTGGGTGTTAATGTTTAATATCAGCTGTAAATGTAAATATTTGACTAAAACTTCGTAGTTTTGTTCTAGGATGACATTCGCAAACTTCAGTCAGAAAGGGACCAAACTGAGACTACATTGAAGTCACAGATTTCAAGTGAAAAGCAGCAGATGCTCGGTAAGTGTTAAAGTGGATCATATCTGATGTGTCGTCTCAGCATCTGAATTCTAACTATTTCTGTATTCGTATGCCAGAAAGTGTGGTTTCGGCTTAGCTAATCTAAGATGTTAAACAGAACAGCTAGTTAGTGAAAACTGATGTTCAATGTTTATGCTGTAGCCGATGATATTTCATTTGTTGATAAGGAATTTTGCTCTCCCACTCAGTTGTGGATTCAGGACATGATACAGTGAGTTTAATGTGTCACCCTTCATCAGCCTGAAGCTGTTGCTTGCTGCCAGTACATTGTTTGATGAAAGACTGTTGTGTACTGCAGTTGTGTCCATCGTAAGCATACTCATATAAGCAGTTGCTTTAGGTTTAGGTTAGCACGTGTGTATGTCTGTGTACGTGTGTGTTTTTTTTGCATGTTTTTTTAAATTTTTGTGTTTTTACCATACTGCATATACTGCACTGTCCTGTTATTGTCCACAGTGGGGTGGACTTGATGGGATTGAAGCCTAATTCTTAGGACACTATCTTTTTTAAGTGCTTTGACACTTGGGTCATTTTACCTGTAAAAACCCATCTCCGGTATGACGTATAATGTGTTTGGTGGGACATTAAACCTAATTACTCAACCCAACCTCTCAACTAGGGCCATCGTACTGCTGTTACTTTTTTGGCATTTTGTGTGTTTTGTTCATTCTTAGTTTGATTGTCATCACCAGTGCAGTCGATTGCTTGGAAAAACCCATCTCCGAAGTGATCTATCCTTTGTCGAGTGGGCGTTAAAGTCTGTTCACTTGTTCATCTAGTACATCATAGGCATATCACTCAGTAGATTATAGGCATTAACATTTACCCAAATCCATTGTTGTCACACTTACACATATGTTTGTGCAATATTACTACCAGCAACTGCAATTGCCGAAGGTGAAACGATAATACAAGAAGCTTTATCACAGGCCGATAATCCACATCATTCTACAGTTACCTGCACTGCTGGTATGTGCTTCGATGCTTGTATTATGCTCATCAACATTTTATTTTGCATCGCTGCCATCGTTTGATACAGATGTCAGTTTGTTAACGAAGTTATTGCGTGGATTTTAGGTTTTAATTTGGACAAGTATTGCATCATAGGAAAGTAATTACAACATTTTGAATAATGCTGTAAGAGTTAATGATGATGTGGTTTATTAGTGATGGCATTGAGCACATCAGCGAAGTTACTCTGCATTAATCTAGGTCAATACAGATATTATTGACTGTTCCTGGTATTTAACCAGCCATACAGGCCAACTCAGCCTGGCCATCCCTTCGCATTAAGCACTAGGCACAGTGAGTATTAGCAAGGGCCATGGTCAGCGAAGTGGCAAGTTCTGGTAAGTTGTGCTACCAAGATTCCAGGCATACTGGCCCAGTCTGTAAAAGGTGTTTGGTGTTAATGGAGCTGGCCATCCTGCTGACGTGAGTCATATGCTTACTTAATTGGTTTTGTCTTCTACTAGCTCATTGCACCACATGGTTTTTTTGTGTTTTACTTGTGTTATCTGTATTCCTTAGTTAAGATGCATTGTGGTGTTTTGTTTTATTTGGTTTAGTGTTCCTTCAGTGCTTTGACACTGTTGGTTGGGTCATTTGATCCGTAAAAACTCGTCCCCATATGACCTATATTGTGTTGGTGGGATGTTAAGCCTTACTCAATCAATCAATCATTTAGAACAGCCTCTCACATAAACACCGTGCTCTCCGTGCAAACCTTTTTATCATTAGAGGAGTTTTTGCTACGATTGAATGCACTGAGTGAATTGTATTAATCATGTTCACACTATGACGTTCTTCATATTACTTAACTGACCCCTGTGCACTGTAATGTTCTTCATTGGCAGAATACCTGTTGACCAGAGCGCAACCTACACTGGAGTCACTGTCAACTCTTGCACAGTCATGTGATCGCTTTAGTCATGATGAAAGTGGTAAATGCATTGGCACAATCTGCGATTTCTGTTTATTACGATAAGCTACACTAGTAAATAGCAAGAATGCAGAGTGTGACTTTGAGGAATAAAAACTTTCCATCTGTGGAGTACGTAACTAATTTTAGTATAAGCTGTTGATGTATGTCACTTAATGCTCGTTGCTTGGACACTTTCTGCTCTTAACAATTGCAGGAGTTTTAGCTGTTCTAACGTTAAAATTTTTGAGCTATAATGTTAACAGTTCGGTAATTGTTTCAGTCTGGTTTCATTGTCGTGAATCGTGTTAAAGAAACGTGATGCAACATTTTGCAAACTGCGCTACATGTTCATTACTACTTGTACACATGTTTCTGCTGACTTCTTTGAGTCATGCCAATTTACGGCCTTGTACACCTGCATTCTGCTGATGACAGTGCAGTTACCTTTGTCAGAGACATGGAGATGAATGCACTTGGCAGTATGAAATGAACTGTAGTTTTCAGTTTACATTTTCACACAAATTACATCACAGAGTTATTTAGAGTGGCTTGAGTACAAGACTGCTAAACCACTGCTATACACAGTGTAGAGAACTAGAAATTGAAAACAGTTAGTAAGGAAAGTATTGGCAAAAGAGTTGAGTTTTGAGGCAGTTCCAAAAAACGGCGTTGGAGCTGAGGTGATGTGGGGGGGGGGGCAGACTGTTCCATATGCAGCTTCCAACCAACTTGCAATCGCCAGCTGATGTAATGGTACCTAAACATCAATTAACAACAGTTAAGGTGATGCAGTTTATTTACAGTAAATTATCACTCATTACTACTGTGAGTCAGGAGTATACAACATTAAAGGTGTAACATTCCAGTGTGATGATGACGGCAAGTCATTTAAAGGTAAAACTTTGCGTGTTGTAGCTGTATGTGAAGCTATCAAAGCCGTCTGTGAATACTCGCATCAGCTCAGCGACACTATTGTATTCGGCTTTGCCACAGCACATACTGCATCCATTGAGGCTGGCCAAGGTATGCTGTGTGTAGTGTGCTTTTTGATGCAGAACATGCAGTACAAGTGTGTAAACAGTTTCCACAAGTGACCTGCCTAATGCTTATCATTGGCTTACCTGCAGACACCAGAACTGTGCCATTCGTTGCATTGTGACAATTTAAAAATTTATAATTGTGAAACTTTGTGCATCTGTAACGCTGTTCTCTGTTTGTGCCATGTGCTGTGTACAATAGTCAACAACAATGTGTTCACATCTAAAATGCTTTTTTCTTTGTAAATTTCTGTGATTCTGTAGTCTGTACTGCCACTTAATGTCAGTTAACTTAAATTTTTTTATCTGCTTGTCTGCTGTGCTTTTAGCTGCTTTTTCTTTTCTTTCAGGTATGACCATAAGTTAGCCAAATTGGTGAGCCTTTTTGTTGCTCTGTTGTATTTGTTCTGTGCTGGATGATTGTTGCAGGTGTGCTTGTAATTTTGTCGAGATCAGTATTTTTCTCCGTACTTTGATAATAATAATAAGAAGAAGAAAATTTATAACACGCATAGTGGTGTGTTGAACGGTGTTTAAGGTGTTATTTTTGCGTCATATTGCTAGAATTCTGTGATAGAATAAGAAGCAATGAAAATGTTTGTGTGTCTGTGTTGTTATGAAGAACTCGGCAGCAGTTGCAAGACCGCCGGCGACCAGTCGTTGTCACTTCTGTCTCTGATGAGAACTGGTGCGCAGCATTTCAGCTGTATTATACAGTTGAAACATATTTGCTGTTTTTATGTTTTTGTTTGTTAGCATGCAAGTTTGTCCTGAAGTGAGTGTGCAGCTGTCAAACTTTGTGTACTTTGTCGTCGTTGCCTAATTATGGAACTGGAGCCGTGCATTTGTGGCATTAGCCATTCGGTGTCATCTGCTGCGAAAACTGGCCTTTAAGTAAGCAAATAAATAAGTCCGGACATTTGTAGACAGTGCTTTAACTGCAGAAATGCCGTGACACTGTCGGCTGGTGTACATTTCAGTAGTGTTCGAAAAGGTCAGTTTTCAGCAGCTGCCTGGATGTGTTCTGTGATAAGCTGTTGTCTTGCAGGGCAGATGGCAAACTTCCGTATCAGAAGGTTCGTGCTAGCTGAGAACATTAGTGTCATGATGTACTTATCGTGTATATCTGGTAGAAGTACCTTTGTAACAGGAGCAGTGCAGCACACATTGGTAAATTTTACGCTTACATAACTCGCTGCACATGCATTCTTTCAAGTTCATAAGAACTTGAAATAGATTTACCTAACCTTTGGTTATGTCGGGGTTGGGCATTGGGCCACAGTTGATGGACGGCCTCAGCGTTGGATGTAGTCCACCCCAAAGGCAAAGGTAAAGGTACAGGTAAGGTTAACTCCACATTTATGTGTCTAGGTTCATATCAGGAAGTTCCAGCCAAGTCGGCTAGTGTTGAAGCGGCTCTAAGGCAGATTCTCTCACAGGCCGAACTGCTGCTGCCGAAGATGGAGGATGTTCGTGCTGAGATGATGGGAGACCTCGTCGATGAGGAAATGCAGCAGACTGCCAAGGCCATCGAGGAAGCTGCTGCAAAGATTGCGGTATGTTGCCTAATTGCTGCTCGTTGATCTCAGTTTGTAATGATTTATGGTACACTGAATCACTTGAAAAAAATGATTAAGTTCGGTGTTAACATCAAACTTAACACCTGATTATGTTAGTATTCATGACTAGCACAGGTACATCACCTGTTTATATCTAAAACTAAATTTAATCACAATAAGTCAGCCTAATCAGCAATTCTGGATGTTTTTATTATTGAAAGAACAGTTGTAAACACACCATTTTTATTTGATGTAAGCTAAAAGTAGAGATGTGCTAAACATGAATATTAAGTAGGTTTTAGACCGAAACTTCAGTCTTCTGATTGGTTCCGACGATTGGTGTGTAACATGAAACAAAAATGGCAATTTTAGAAGCAGTGCACTATTTTACGATGATTACAATATTTACAATATTGTCTGTGATCTTATATCTACGATTTACAACAACTAATCAATAGCGACAACAAGTTCTACAAGTCAACACTTATGCTGACATATGAAGTAGTGAACTGAGTGCACTGGTCATCAATACTAATTCACATAATTAGGTGTTAACTCCGGTGTTATCTTTTTTTCAACTGACTCACTGTTGCAGAAGTGCTTATAACACAAACAGTTGCATGTTGCTGCAGGCAATGTTGGAAAGCTCGCGCGAAACCTGTTCAGGCATTCAGCTGGAGGTTAATGAGAAGATCCTGGACTCCTGCAATCAGCTCATGAAGGTTGCAGCATTTTCTGTTATTTTCAGTGAAATTTTGCTGTAATGTTGTGAAATCCTACAAGCATACACACATACACGTCGTTCTGATGGCTGTTTTGTCAGTGGAACTAATTTCAGTAAGATAATTAAAAGCGTTTTGTTGTTTGCAGACTATCAGAGTGTTGATAGAAAAGTCTAAAGTTCTACAGAAGGAAATTGTCGCTCAGGGAAGGGTATGTATCATTACTTTGCAGTCAGTTAAAGTGAGAAATTTTTGTCACGTTAGAGATATTGCAGTGTAGTGTTTTACAAGTACAGGTTTTGCAAACGTTAGTTGACTGCTAAATGTGGCAGCGTTCTGCAATACTTCAAAGCCATTTCTGCTTCTATACGCCTGAACTTTATTTCATTTTTGACCATCCAGCAGTCAGAAGTTACATACAATACACCTGTGGATATTGTGTGTAAATTTCTGCTGTATAGTTATTAATTTTGTGGTACAAACAATAAACCTGTTTGCTACCCATTATGTCCGGACTGTCCAACTGAGCTGTTGTCAGATGTTGTGACTGTTACTAGTGTCAGTCTAGTTGCTCTCTGTTCATCTTTCCATACACTATGAACCATTGCATATTCCTAATTTAAAGAAAAAGACTGAAAATAATATAAAGCTCACAGTTATGCTTGATTTCCTGCTATTTATTGTCAGTATTATGTGTGTGGTTAACATTATAGGGTACATCGTCATTAAAAGAATTTTACAAGAAGCATCATCGTTGGACTGAGGGGTTAATTTCGGCTGCGAAGGCTGTTGGTTGGGGTGCTAACGTACTGGTGTAAGTTTCTACTAGCATTTTTCACACAGCTAATGTTTTCATCTCACTTTTGACAAAGGTTCACAACTAGTCTGAAACAGTGATACTTGCTGGACTGTAAAATTAGTAGTTAAGTCCTTTCCGAAGCATTTGATGTAACAAAATGCAGAACTGTTCCTGCATCAGTTCAGATCGTTTATGTTCACTTTAATCCTCAACTTTTATCTGTGGTATTTTACTAGCATAGTATTTGTGGGCAAGATCAACATGTTATTGCAGCACTTCTATAGTACAAGCCTGCACTTACTTGCACAGATAAAATATGTTGTATATTAAACAGAATTGCAGTAGATCAATACTGCAGAGGAATGCAGTGACCAGACTGGCTTTAAACATTTACTGCTGTGATGGTATTTATGAGTGAGTAGTTGTGTATGTGGGTTTGACAGAGACGCAGCCGATCGCGTGGTGAAAGGTGACGGGAAGTATGAAGAATTAGTTGTCTGCTCTCAGGAGATTGCCGCCAGCACAGCCCAGCTGGTGGTTGCTTCTAAGGTGAAGGCACAGCCCGACAGTGAGAACCTCATGCAGTTGTCAGATGCATCGAAGGGTGTCACATCGGCCACCGGCGTGGTCGTTGCTTCGGCAAAGAGCGGTGCAGAGCGTGTAGAGGAAATGGGTGAGTTATCTGTTGTTGATGTGAACACCAGCTGACGTAGCCAGTTATGGTAGATATCTCAGCAGAGATGATTGTTTGAAGAGTAAGAGAAAAGTTGTCAGAAGTGTTCTGTGCTGTATTGTATACTGCAGTTGTACGTTTTATGAGCAGTTTTTTAAAGTGAACTGCAGCCTGTTGGTTTAGATTTATGCTTAGCGTTAGCTTTTCTGTATGTTTGTTTGCATGTTTTCTTAACTAGGGTTGGTTTCTGTGTTTTACACGTAGAGGTGGATTTGTGTGTTTTTGCATATTTTCTCTGCATTATTGTATTATCAGTACCTGTGCAGTTGATTGTCTCGGAAGATTCGTCTTGTATTATGTGTCGAGTTGGATGTTGAAATTTGCTTGTCCATTCACTCATGCACTCATATAGCATGCTGCACAGCTGCAGTCAGTCTGAAGTCCCGTTTCTAGTGATCTTGTTATTGCTTGTGTTTGGATGATCGGTGACTGGCATTGTTTCATCCAGATACAATGGACTTCTCGAAGTTGACGCTGCATCAGGCCAAGCGGCTGGAAATGGAGTCTCAGGTGCATGTTCTCGAGCTTGAGAGTCAGCTTGAGAAAGAGCGGCGCAGTTTGTCAGAACTGCGGAAGACTCACTACCGGTTGGCTGCTGAGAGTGAAGGATGGGAACAGGAGGTGCGTTCTGTTCGTTTTTCATTGTCTTTATGTGATTTAACTGTTATGTCTAATTGCTGTGTTTGTTCGTGTTGTCTGGGAATGTTTATTACTAACATTGTTGATTGAATTAATGATGTGTGTCGTAACAAGTTGTTTTGATGTTCTGGATTATTTTGTGCCACACATATTTAAGTATAATAATGTGCAAGTGTGCAATAATGCTCATTAATGTACAATTGTCATTTATTGGTTTCAGTATGTTTGTCAAAGATATATCGTGCCAGAGGTCTTAAGACTTGGACGATGCTACTTGCTAAAAATAATAAGAAATGTTATTCACTGTAGCACAGTGCAATGCATGATGTAAATGTACATTCAAAAGCTGATGAGTAGCGTGAGAACAGAAATAGAAAATGAAAAAAGAAGAACTAAAACGAAAAGAATGATCAAGGTTCAAGCAGTGAAAATGAAAGTGTTGGGCTGAGATGAGTGTGAAGAAGTCTTAATTGGATCGGAATCTGGACTCAGTTGGAAGTTAATCCGAGGACATGGTGACCACACTGTGCATAGGAAAATTAATGAACCTTTTCTGTTGTCGGCTTATTATTTGACGTGGTGCGTGTTTTAGGTAGTGTCCCTGCATGGTGTGTTAAGCTGTAACGTCTGTCGCATGTCTTGCTTCAAGAGTGTGCATAAGTAACTGTCAGTAAATGAGCCTTTGTTAAGTAGCTATGTGCATGCTGGATAGTCAACTGCCAATATTTACTTTCTGACTAAGATACTGGTAAATCTGGAATTGTTACGATCTCTGATAGACTTGCATACAAAATGTGTGCTTCTATGTTGTCCGTTGTCGTAGCAATAATTTATAGCAGATGATGACTGCAGTGTATTTGTTGCCCATTCTTCTATGGAAGTGATCCTATGTGTGAGGCTGTGTGCAGACTAATCATTAGAACAAGATGCTTGTTGCGTTTGTCGGTATTATATTAACACCAGTTGCCTTACCGCATGTGTGTGTTTGTTTGTGACGTCTGACTTCACAGAACAAATGAGTCAGCCTTGTAGTCACTCTCAGTAAGTGGACTTCACTCTCTCATGCTTGGCTTCTTCTGATATCTCGCTGTATAGTGTTTACTTTCGTGGTGCAGTCATGACTTTCGTTGCTGCTGGTTTTAATGCTGCTTATGTTAAAACAGAAGTAAGTAAGTAAGTAAGTGAATTTATTTTCGCGCAACAGTCCTTACAGTCTGAACTGTCACGTAGGCATAGAAGTTCATGAATTGTGGTTTGGTCATGTATATTGTCATAGCCAGTTTGTATACATTACTTTTGTTATTTTCACTTCAATCTTGCTATGTGTTTATTAAACAATACACTGTTAAGGTATAATATTACCGTAAAAATTCGAATATAATACGCACAATTTTTACCAAAAATAGAGGTCTGGTAGCAGGAGTGCGTATAATAC
>Ga0209562_1000318_pt1 | contig 17380 bp, 13 predicted proteins | sample WorMetvacBELIZE2_FD_187399 | JGI IMG/M metagenome (GOLD analysis project Ga0209562, IMG submission 187399) | Marine gutless worms symbiont microbial communities from Max Planck institute for Marine Microbiology, Germany - Olavius vacuus BELIZE.2... | ecosystem: Host-associated > Annelida >... | reverse complement strand
CTGACCCCTCGTTAGTGCCGACCTTCTTCGTTTCGGAACTGGCAAGAAAGGCTGTAACCGTTGCGCTCGCGGGAGACGGCGGCGATGAGATGTTCGCTGGCTACGAAAAGTACTCGATTGACGATGTCGAAAACAAGCTAAGAAGCAAATTCCCCGAATCGGTACGAAAATCCGTTTTTCCACATTTAGCGAAATTGGCAGGAAAAGTGCCTGGCACGGTCGGAAAAAAAGCCAAGTCGTTGCTTACGAGCTTGTCTCACGAACCGGCGATGGGCTTTTATATCACTAACAGCATGATGACAGATGAAATGTGGCAAAGCTTAGTTAAGCCTGAGGTTGCACAGCAGCTCGCCGATTACCATCCTAGTCAATATACCTTAGACATGTATAACAAAGCCGACGGTCCGGATCATTTAAGCAAAATTCTTTACACCGACATCAAGACCTACATGACAGGCGATATCCTTGTGAAAGTTGATCGCATGAGTATGGCAAATTCGTTAGAAGTAAGGGCGCCGATTCTGGATTACCAAGTTGCAGAGTTCGCCGCTACCCTACCCTCTTCACAGAAATATCGCGACGGTGAGAAAAAATACTTACTTAAAGAAGTCTTTAAGCCTTTTATCCCCGATTCACTGCTGTATAGAAAGAAAATGGGCTTCAGCACGCCATTAGATGAGTGGTTTAGAGGAGAGCTAAAAGAGCTATCTGAATCTCGACTTCTTCGTGCTCAGTGTGGACTAAATGACGTATTTGATAGCCGTGTAATAAACAAACTTTGGCACGAGCATCAAACACGCAAAGCCGATCACGGCATAGTGCTGTGGAGTATGTTGATGTATCAAATGTGGTTTGCAAAATATGCAGCGTAATTTTTCATTGGATTGCTTTAGAGCTCTCGCCATTATGTTAGTGTTTACCGCACACAGCATTTTAGCTTTTGGTGCACCTGCCATTTTGGCGCCGTTTCAATTCGGAGGAACTGGCGTGGACCTTTTCTTTGTGTTGTCAGGCTGGCTAATAGGCAACCAATTATTGCTGGAAAAGAAAAAATTTGGTGATATTGATGTACCGCGCTTTTGGATCAGGCGGTGGATGCGAACTATGCCAGCTTATTATGCTGTGCTACTTGTCACTATTTTACAGCTTTACTTAACAAAAGAAGATTTCTCTTTTCCCTGGCCTCATCTGTTCTTTTTGCAAAACTACCTTGGTGATCTTAGTGTTTTCTATGTAAGTTGGTCTTTATCCGTGGAAGAGCAATTTTACTTATTTATTGCCCCATTGTTCGTACTTACATTAGCTCTCGACAAAAAGTATCAAGTTTTCGTCTTATTAACGTTATTAGTTTGCCCTTCTATTTTTCGTTACCTCGAACTTTACTCCTCTCATACCGAAACTCACGTTAGGTTAGATTGTTGTGCGATGGGTGTATTACTAGCTTATTTGAAGCACTACAGGCAGCATGTTTGGGGTGAAGCACAGAAAAAAATTAACGTTTTTTTTATTGCTTCAATTGCAGCCTACGCGTTTTTCTATATCGCCAGGTACAATCGTGAGTGGGAAATCGGTGACCCTAGCAGCTTGGGGCTTGCATTCATGTTTGGGATTTGGATTGTCTGGGGCGAGCAAACCAACTTCAATCCAACAGGTATAGCGTCGCGCGCTGTCATGCACATATCTACACGTTCTTATGCCATGTACTTATTGCACGTTGACGCACTTGCAGTATTAAATAAACTCGACCTTAACAACACTGCTTTTTCAATCTACTACGTAGCGGCGTTGTTTATTACTCTGCTGTTGTCTGAGTGTCTGTATCGCTTCGTAGAGTTGCCTTTTATGAAGTCTCGCTCTAAGTTTTCGTTTTCGCAGTCCCGTGCGCACAACGATAGAACTCAAAAGATGAAGATGGAAGGTATATGATTAAAGTTCTACACGTTACCTATGACATGCGTATTGGCGGCACTGAAATGGTAATAAAGAATATTATTGACGGCAATTCTGATCGTTCCATTGCGATGTCGATATTCTGTATTGAAGAGCCTTTAGGACCTTGGGGAGAAGAGCTGAGAAAAGCTGGCACGGATATCTCTACCGCTCATCGTCAACCTGGCTTTGACACTTCGCTTATTAAATCGTTAAAACGGCATATCGAGCACTATGACATCGACGTCGTGCATTGCCATCAGTATACTCCTTGGGTTTACGGCACGCTTGCCTCATTGTTCACTAAAGCCAAAGTTATTTTCACAGAACACGGCAGATTTTACCCTGATTCAACGAGCTGGAAACGCCAGCTTGTAAACCCAGTTCTAATGAGAGCAACTAAAAAGGCAACTGCAATCTCGCACGCCACCAAAGACGCGCTCGAAGAATATGAGTTTATTCCTAAAGCACGAATAGACGTTATTTATAACGGCATTAAATCACTTCAAGTCGATAATACAATAAAGGCCATTACAAAAAGCGAATTAGCCATTCCAGAAGAGAGTATTGTCCTTGGCACGATAGCGCGTTTTGACCCGATTAAAAATCAAGAAATGATGATAAAAGCATTTTCAGCAGCTTTGAAAGAAAATCAAAATTTAATTCTTGTACTTGTTGGAGACGGTGAAATGCGACCAACACTTGAAGCACTTGTGCAAAAAGAAGGAATTGAAGACCATGTGCGCTTTACTGGTTATATAAAAGATCCAAGCCACCATCTTGCCATTATGGATATTTTTCTACTTTCTTCGTTGAGTGAAGGCACATCCATGACGCTGCTTGAAGCTATGTCATTGTCTAAGCCTTGTATTGTTACCGATGCAGGTGGAAATTCCGAGATTGTTGAGCATCAACAAACTGGCCTGGTTACAGAAAACGCAAATCAGAAGGCATTCACTAGCGCTATCAATACACTTTGCTCATCCCCCATGTCTCTCAAAGAAATGGGGGCCAATGGCTATAGGGTATTTTGCGAAAAGTTTAATGCGACGAATATGGTGGCACAATACGCTCACCTTTATCGGGAAATAACAGGAAGATAACTATGTGTTTGACAAAACATTCGACTCAACTCCTCCTGCTAATTGTGGTTAGTGTTTTTGGTTCAACCTCTGTGACTAAAGCTTCTGCCAGTGAGCAATGTGACGATAAACGACAAGAAGTATCGCAATATCTGGGGCTAAACCAGAAAAAAGCATTGTTAACATGCACGCAAGTAAACCAAGCGTACGAATTAATTCATTCTCCTAAACTTGACATTTCGGCATGGGAATACGAAGGCGGTTTCCGGCTGTCGACCAAACGCGCTGGCAAAGCGGAGAATTCAACTGTCGATTTTTCATTGGGTATTTTCAGTCTTAGTACATCTAAAAAATCGATGTTTGTGGCTAGCAACCCAAGATTAGGAGGCATTGGTGAATTCCTTATCCCTCCAATAACAAAGTCAGAAGACTTGAGGGATTTTGTGAAAGGCGAAACTGTTCTGCAGAACTTTATTCCGCTAATAAATAACCCAAGAGTTTCAACAGGTATTGGGGGTTACTTTCGCATTACTGGCATTAAGCAAATTGATAATGCGTTAATGGTCAACTACATCAACTGGTATGATGCAACGGCCACGGAAACTGATACGAGCATTATGATATGGAATGCAAATAACCTTGCTGAGAGCAAAATGTACGGCCCTTACCAATTACAAGGCGCAGCTCATGCAGCTGGCTGGTTAAGCGAAATTCCGTCTAATTTAACCGACCTTTTTGACGCTTCGCACATCACGGGCTCACAATCTAACGCAGCGATATCCTCTAGGTTGTCTATTGGCCCGACGGCATTTGCCTTTAACCCCAGAAAAGATGTTATTTACGGTCCGTCAGGGTTTGTTCAAACACAGGCCCTGCTCGACTTTTCCATGAAAAACCCACTTTACGACCACAGCGTATATGAATATCAACCGGAATTTAAACCCTTAAGTATTAATGAAGACGGGTTAAACAAAATGTGGACACTGTCTTCGGGGGCCTCTTTTGGTTTCATTATCCCTGGTACACGCACTTATTTGACACTGGGTAAATCAGCTGGTCACGAAAGTGGTATTGGCTATAAAATCGAGCAAAACAATGGACATAAATGCGGAGGTCCATGCCCATACGATGCATCTGATTACTATAGTTTTTATTGGGCATGGGACGTGGTAGATTTACTGAAAGCCAAGCTTAATTTAACAATGCCCTACAATCTTCAACCTTACGAACACGGCAAGTTTCCTTTGCCCGCAAGGTACAAAGGATTGGCAATAGGTGGAGCCGACTATGATGCTGAGCAAGGAAGGCTATTTATTTCCTTAACAAAAGGCGACACGCTTGGAAAATATGCTAGACCACCTTTGTTTCTTACCTATAAACGTAAAGTATCCACACTAAAAAATGAAACAAAATAATCAAAAAGTGAGTGTCATTATGCCTGCTTATAATTCTTCTCACTACGTAGAAGAATCAATAAGCAGTGTGCTGAATCAAACTCACCGAAATATTGAGCTTATAGTGATTGACGATGGTTCCACAGATGAGACGTGGACCATTATAAATGCATGGTCAGAACGTGACGACCGCATAATTGCTATGAGACAAAAAAATCAAGGTGTTTCTGCGGCCCGCAACAATGCTATTTCGAAGTCTACGGGCGATTTTATCGCATTTTGTGACTCGGACGACGTATGGTATGCAAACAAGCTTGAACGCCAATTAGATACAATTGGAGACGCGGTATGGTCGCACTGCGACTCGCAATATGTAGGTCTGGGATACGAGGACAAAACGGTTTACCGCTCTACTTACAGCCACCTTTATGACGAAAATATATTCGCGCATTTAGCTGTCGAAAATTTTATCACTACTTCATCACTTTTAATTAAGTCGGATATTTTTAAAAGCTTTTGTGGGTTTGATGAGTCTTTAGTGGCGCTGGAAGACTGGAAACTATGGCTTCAAATTGCTAAAGAGCATCCAATCGTTCTATGTAACGAAGTGCTTTTAGATTATAGGGTACAACCACAATCTACGTCTCGCAATGCACGCTCATTATTACCTGTACATCTCGAAATTCTTGATGAAACCTTCAACGACGAAGAATTGAGAAACAGCACATTAAGAAAAGAAGCTAAATGCCGTGCTTATCTTATTTTTTCTTATATCGCTGAAGAGAAAAACGATCACCTTTTCTCTTTGCAATGTTCGTTAAATCTTTTTCTATGCAAAGGGAATGCTATGAGCGTTAAGCGCATATTGCGAACTTTTGTTAACTTAATCACCCAAAAGAAGCGATAAATATGAAGTTGGGACATAGTAAGGATCGATTAATAGAATTTATTAAGTTCGATCACAACAGCAAAAAAGGGCTACTTGTTGCGTGTGTAAGGTTATGTGCATTTGCACTATGGAAACTTGGTTCTAGAAGTAAGGCGTTCGCTCTGGTTTCAGCAGTTTTCAGAACGGGGTGGTCTGGCAGTTACTCACTAGGTGTAGAGTACGCTAAACGGTATTTCGTTGACGGTAAGCAATATGAAAACGAAATACAGGACGCATTTATTAATGCCGTTGAGCCTCTATCAAATACGGCGGAATTCTTTACCGAACCTGAAAAGATGCTAAATGGAATTATCACCGTACTGAAAAAGCCAAATGGGTCTGAGAAAGGCGTAATTATTATTAACTATAGTTACTACTTCCCTTTGTTCCTACGCTTTTTCAAAGCAGAAGAAATTTTAGAAAATTATCATCTCATTCTAGAGCCTAGTTGGGCAGGGTTTTGCGAGTCGAATATTCTTATTTACACGCAGCTAAAGTTTCCAATTTTCATTCAAACCTATGAAGAAAGAGACTACAACTTCGTTAAAGCACTCAATTCAAATCTTATTCCAATTAAGGTCGGCCCAAGCTGGTTTATAAATTATAAGAATTTCGCTCCCCCCCTTAAAGATGAAGAAAGAGACATAGATTTAATTGTTGTGGCTGCATGGGCGAAGTACAAGCGTCACAGAGCACTTTTCCAAGCTTTGAAGGGCGTAGTGTCAAGAAAGCCCGACTTCAAGATTGTATTAGTCGGATATCCTGGTGACATATCACAATCTGATATCCTTTCGTATGCAGATGAAATGGGGCTTGCTGACAATGTAAAGATTTACGAATGGATAACACCTCAAGAAGTCGCTGAATTATATAAGCGGGCAAAAATAAACGTCTTGTGGTCAAAGTTTGAGGGTAACAACAGGGCGATTATTGAAGGAATGCTGTGTGATACACCGGTAATAATGAGAGAAAACCATAATTACGGTGAAAAATACGATTTTATAAATGCACAAACAGGTTACTTTGCAAACGAGCAAGATCTTGAAATTAAGGTATTGAGTTTATTAAACAATGAGGGAACCTTCTCTTCAAGAGAGTATATTTTAAACAACAGGAATTGCGACGTAGCCACTCAAATGATGCAAGACGTGATAAGAGACTACGAAATAGAACAAAATAGCGACGTAAAATGGCACTCAAACCTCGCAGTAAAAGTGAATGACTTACATGGCATGCATTATCTTTATGAAGAGCAGGATGCATTTGACGATTGTTATAGCTGGATTGAAAAGAAACTAAAATGAATAAAGAGAAAGATGATGAGTTGGTAGTGTTAATCCAACAGCTTGGTGGAAAGGTAAACTACCTTCCCAATCCTGGCAATGCAGGTGACTCACTTATCGCATGTGCAACGTATCAATTTTTTGAAAGAAACAATATAGAGTACAAATGCTGCCAGTCAGAAAAAGATATTTCAGACAATGATATTCTTGTTTATGGTGGAGGCGGCAATTTTGGTGGTGAAAATAGCCGTGTTGGTTACTACATCAAAAAATACGCTTCTCGCGTGAAAGCCTTTATATTGTTACCTCACACGCTTTTTGGTGCAGAAGAGTTATTGCAATCGCTTCCTGAAACCGTTCATCTCTTTTGTCGAGAACGAGTTTCTTATGAATTTGCTAGCAAAATGGTAACAAGAGCCAACGTATACCTTCACGATGACATGGTGTTAAGCGCAGATGTGGAAAAGATGCTATCAAAACCTGCCAGCCAATCGGCGTTGGGTAGTGTTGGTTCAGAATTGAAGCGCCGCGCCCTCTTTAAAAATGAAGATTTTGGTATATCGCTGAAGCACTACCTTGCCTACACTTTAAAATTACTGTTTGGTCATCCCTACCCGAGCAAACCTCAAAGCGGTGAACTCAATGCATTTAGAATAGACGTTGAAAAAACTGACATTCCCATTCCCTCAGACAACGTTGACGTATCGGCACTGTATGAGTTGAGTTCATGCGAACCTAAGCTCGCCAAGCTGTCTACATTTCGTTTTTTATCTCACATTAACGCCTTTGAAACGGTGAACACCAACAGGCTGCACGTAGCCATTGCGGCGGCTAAGTTAGGTAAAAAAGTAAATCTATACGGTAATAACTACTTTAAAATACGCGCTATTTACGAGTATTCACTTAAAGGAAAATACGCAAACGTAGTGTGGAAAGAATAAGCGCAATATTCATTAAGCTATCTATTGCTGACCATACTTTAAGTATGCTCAGCAATAGGAACGCTGCAACTCATTCGATTTAACAACTAAATAACTCTTCATTAAATCAACTTGCCCGCCTAGAGCGAATAAAGCGCAAGAGTAAGGAGATAACTTCTTCGAGCACCTTGTGCTTTTTAAACAAAAATAGAAAAAATAAACACGCAGCAAGATAAACTCCAAAGTACAACGCACTCCCTAATACAAGGTAGAGTATACCCTGCCCATTCAACATTTGTGCTAATAAGACAGAAACTAAACACGCCGTGGCCAACAGCGTACACATAAACAGTAAGCTGAATAAAGGTAGCCCAAACCGTAATGAACTAAACACCAACAAGATGCCTAGCACAACGAAAGAGAATACTAGCCTTGTGATAATAAATTCTTCCATACTGCCTGAGAAGAAAAATGCAATTAAGCCTAATAACAAGCTCAGTGTTACCATTTCATAAACAGATAAAAGCTTTACATCGCCATTTGCAATGAGCCCTTGCTGAACAAAAGTGGATACAGCAAATGTAATCGTAAACATGGCCAATAGTGGTAATAAGTGCGCAAAGGGCAGCCACTGCAGCCCTAAAAACAGCGAAACAAGTTCTTGATTAAAAACGTGTAGATAACCGATAACGGGAAATATTGCACATAGCAATATGGTAAGCACTACCACAATGTGCTCTCCAATTGGATCGCCCCTTCTTTTTATTTCAGAAAAGCTTGCTAGGAATACATTAGATACAGGAGCGATTATTTCTCTACTTGGTAAGAATGAAAGGTTTCTCATTAAGCTAAAACCACCAAGCTGATCTGCACCGTACATTTTACTAATGAAAATCACGTCGAACTCGGCGCGCACGTACCCCAAAATAGAACGCATGAGCATCCACAGTGAAAAACTCATTTGCTCTTTTATGCGGCTTAATGAAAACTTCAGAGGGTAAGGCGCATACCAATGAGAGAGCAGTGTTTTGCTGGTGTATGCTGCCAGCACGCCTATTATCATGGCCCAATAGTTCTCTAAAATAAAAGCCAGTACCACTGTAACTAAGAAACTCACAACTCTCTCAATCAAGAGTATTTTAGAAATGATGCCGTATTCCAAATCTCTTCTATGCATAAAGAGTTGGGGGCTGGCAAAGGCAGAAATTGGTAACACAAGTGCCATAGCGCGTATCGCAGATTCAGCTTCTGGTGCGTTCAAAAAGTTGGCCAGTACAGGCGTAAGTACAAGCAGCACAACAAACAGCGCGAGTTTAGACAATATTGAAATCGTCCATGCCGTTACAATATCGCTATCATCCAGGGTCTTCTTCTGAATAATATATTGCTGAGTGCCTCCCTCAGACAATGTATCGAAAAGAAAGACAAGCATTGTAGCTATTGCAACTACGCCAAAATCTTGGGGCGTTAATAAACGCGCAAGAATCAGCAGGCTAATAATACCTATGCCGCGTTGGAATAATCGAACAATAAGGATCAGCGACGTACTGCTGGCCACTTTTCTTGCTAAGTCCAAACTTTTAAATCCTTATTTGCTGAATTCAAACAAAGCTCGCAATTCCACGAATTATTTTTGCATTAACACGATGGCTTGCTGCTTTGTTGCATTTATGATTAATCTTTGGCGATTTTTGACGCTAGGCTATTTATGTAACTACCCGCTTCTGCATTTTCAGCAAGCTTCACATCAAGCTTACTTCGGTCGCTGCTACATTCAGCTAGAAGCGACTCAACTCTATGCTTCAAAACAGATGCGTCTTCTGCTTGCGTAACATCAACCCCGTCAACTTCCGTGTGTGATGTCAAAAACGCCTTCATTTTGTCATCGCACAGTAACGGCAAGAAAGGAATTCCCATACCGAAACCCATTATACAGCCGTGCAGACGACTACTCACTATAACGCGAGCATTACTTACCTTTTTCAACATTCGAACATGAGAAGAATCCATATTAGTATGCTCTTGGTATTCCAACCCCAAAGCTTCAGCTACAGCCATCAGATTTTTTGATATTGTATCTAGGTCAGCGCCTGCCAACCTTACATCTGACGGATGGATTAGATGCAAAAGAACGTTTGAAGAAGGTGCTTGTGATTGCCAGTAACGTGGAACCAGATAGTTTATTGAGGGGCAAGCGGTAAGAACTAGTTTGTTGGGTGCAAATTGCTCTAAAAAGTTGAAGGTATATTCATCTCTCACGCCTAAATGGTCGGCGCCTTTCGCGATTTTAGGAAATAAATCACCTTTCATTTCCCCTCTTCCAGACATCTTATTAATGCCAATACCATGCGCGGTGAAACGCAAGCCACTTTGTAGTACAACGTGCCAAAAAGGTTCAAAGACTGGCTGTAAAAGGCCTCCTCCGCCAATTACCAGCAGCACATTTGGGTTATGCTGTTTTAAGTGGTCAATGTGCGCTTTAAACTCTTTTAACCATACAGGAGAACAAAAGAGGTCGGGGCCGTCTTTACCCACTATTTCTTTTAAACCAAGATGGGAAATATAGTCCCCAACGTTTCTTTTGTTTGCATAAATATAAGCGACAGACGCAGTTTTTAAATTCTTTTTCCTTGAGAACTTTTGCTTTAGATAAAATGAAAGTGATCCATAAAGATCAAATTTTTCAGCAAAATACAGTTCAAAACGCCATCGCAAAGGTTCCACCAACTTGGAAAACAAGAAATACATTCCTTTTTTTACATTCATTTCAATAATGTCAAATATGTAGACGCAATATGTTCGGCGGTATGCTCCCAAGTAAACTTGGAAGAAATCATTAAGCCTTTTTGTACTTTTTTATTGTAGAGCTGTTCGTCTGTGAGGAGGCTTTGAACTGCACAACTCAGCGCTAAAAAGTCTTCAGCTTTTGCACTACAAACCGCATCCTGTCCAATCTCTATGAGCACGTCAGCTTCAGAAGTTACTACTGGTGTTCCAGAAGCCATTGATTGAACAAGAGGAAACCCAAAGCCTTCTTCGCGCGATGCAAAAATAAACACCTTTGAAGTTTGCATTGCTTGAATAAGCTCGTCTTCGGTAACCCAGCCTTTTATAACAATGTCATTTTCAATTCCCAATGCTCGAATGGTTTTGGAAATGATAGAGTCTTCCCCTCCAACAAACCCTAAAATAGTGAGAGGATGTGCTTTCTTCAACTCTTTAGGTAACTGCGCCCATGCTTTTAACATGTTCTCTGGATTCTTCTGATGACTGTCGCCGCCAAGCATGAGAACGCCTTTCTTCAAAACTGGATTCGCAGGTGGCTCGAAGCCTTTAGGAATACCATGGTAAACATAAGAAACTTTGCCCTTTAATGTAGGAAAAGTACTCGTGATATCGCCCTTCGAATAATTTGATATGGTCAAAATATGGTCAGAAAAAACTAAACCTAACCTATACACTGCCCACAAATACGCCTTCTGTCTTATAAAATAAAAATTCTCTTTTAAAGTTCGGCCTTTATAGTATCGAAAAATATTAAGAGAATGCCACTCCATTAAATCATGAGTTGTGGTTATTTGTTTAACGCGAGACAGCAAACAAACTCTATTACCTGGCATGTGAAGAAGGTTGATTTTGTATTTTTTTAGTTGCGTGGGTAACAACCACTGCTCCCAAAGCATCTCTGTCTCAGCGTCGATATTAACTAAAGTTACGTTCGGAAATTTAGAAAAACGATTTAAACGTTGTTCGTAGTGTGAAATCTCATCATTGTATTCAAACTGCCGATTAATGAAAAAGTAAAAATCGACATTTGGCATCACCTTCGGCAAGCACTGGCAAAGCATATATACATATTGAGGCATACCCCTTAGTGGGCGTAAAACAAATCGAGCATCAACTCCGATTCTGTATCGCATAGAAGTATTTACTGGTTTTAGTCTTTCACCCATTTAAGTACCCTTAGTAGCAAATTTTCGTGAAATCAAACGACGCCCAGGGACTTCAACAAGCCGATAACACATTGTAGAAAAAATTAGCACTATTGCGATATAAGCGAAAATATTAAAAATGGATGCATTTTGACTGTCTTCCATAGATAGCATGACAAACCAATTGAGTAAAAAGGTATGACTTAAATAGACGGAGTAAGATATGTCACCAAGCCATATAAAAGGTTTAAGCTCAAGCAGCCTGTGAATTGGCCCTTTAGACAAAAGAAGTCCTAAAAGCATACAAAAGAATAACCCAGGCGCGTAAAAATGATTGGCGGTAGTAGTAAGAATTAATCCATAGAAAAACAAGAAGGAGATACAAAAAAGCCAGTTTCCAAAAGACATCTCTTTATCTTTCAATCTGTTATAGATGATATAAAGGCACATTCCGTTGAAGAAACCAGAAACGCAACGAAGGAGGCCTAGGTCGCCTATATTGTCGCCCAATGAGCGAGCTCCAATTACCGTGTAGGCAACAGCTGTGATGCTTAGCGAAACTAATAAGGCAATAACTGCGTAGCGTCGGAACTTTGCAATAAAACCAGCAGTAAATGCAAAAGCCAAATAAGCAAAAAACTCTCCGCTGATTGTCCATGACGGTGTATTCCACATTGACCAAAAATCGGTGCTTATAATCCACAGATCTAAAAGCATCAGTTTGATGAAGAAGCTTTCAGCGGTAAATGCCCCTTCGGGTAATGCCCTACCTGTTAAATATAATGCAAGAGGAATGCTAAGATAGATCAAAAGAACAAAAACGTGTAGCGGATAAATTCTAGCTATTCGTTTAATTATAAAGACTTTTTTAGCCTGCCAACTGTCATCACCCAAAAAGTGTTTCATATAGTTGAAAGAAATAATGAAACCACTCAGTAGAAAAAAGAAATCTACCGCTAAGTAGCCCTTTTCAAAGAATATACTAATAAACTGCGGAACATTGTAAGCTACCAACCAATGCTTTATATGATAGAGAACGACAAAGAATGCAGCGATTCCTCTTATTGAAGTTAGGTAATTCATTTACGACTCTTCTACTGTACTTAGAGCTAGAGAGACTCCATATAGATAATAGATCCATGGATAAAACGCTACGCCAATGAAGAGACCACCGACACAATAAATAATTAAAGAATGGCTTAATGCACCGCCAATGACCCCAACTTCTCCACCCAACCGCTTAATAGTCCTTCTGTTGAGCAAAATTGTATGCAATAAAATTGACAGAAATAGAAATAGACCCCCGTAACCGGTCTCGCCAAGCACTTCAAAGAATATATTATGGAATGCTTTGCCCCCTTGCTGCTTTATTTCTACTTCATCCCCTTGCTGATAGTGGTGTAAAATACCAGCATTCGCGTTGTAGCTGTAAAAGCCTCCTCCAAAAAGAGGCCTTTCAGAAACATAGTCCAATGTCCATCTCCACACTACAATTCGACCTATCGCTGACTTTTCAGATGTAGTAGCGTCTTCAATAGACGACATGCGATGAAACCAAGACTTGGGCGCAATTGCATAAATAAGCAAAGGAATCATACATATAGCCAGAAACACTTTAAAGTTTATCTTGTGCTTTTTCAGAAGTAATCCTATATACGCAGCTAACGCTACAAGCCCCGTTCTAGCTTGAGTTCCAACAACCGTGAGTAAAGATAGAGCAGAATAAGCTAAAGTTAGCCAGCGAAAAGCACTCCATGACTGTGCAATTTTTGAGGATGACTTTAAAGCAACAAACAAAGGTATTAGGCACACTGCTAGCGTTGCCAGTGTAGAGCCTTCTGAATACATAAACCCACCGATTCCGATAAGTGAAACCCCGTAACCTCCCCCCCCTAATAAGGTTTTTATCCCAGCCATGAAAAGGAATAACCCAAAAGAAGCAACACAGATCCAAAGAAACATCTCTACATGAGTTCTTTTAGTTAAAGTAAAAGGAATAAAGTAAGCAAAAATAAGTGTTTTTATTACAAAGTCGTACTTAATCCAGACGACGTTTTGATATTCACCGAGAAATGAAGCTACCGTTACCCAAACCATAAAACCTATCATAATAAAGTGATATGATTTACTTTTGGGAACACGCAGCTTATTGAAATTAAAAATTAAAACTAAAAAGAATAATGCCGTAGTAATTAAAGAAAGTGGCTGCCCGGCCAAGAAGGCAAAAGAAGTGTTCTGAGGTTTAACAAGGTTTATCCACACTGCCAAACAGGCGGCTACATGCGGCCGAGTAAAAGAATAAAACATCAGAGCTAATAAAATTAAGCTCATGAAAATATCTGTAACCATCAACTAGTCTCTTATTATTTTTTTTCTTTATTTTCGTTTTTACTTGTCTTTGTAGTACTACTTTTTTTTTCAAGCTTCATATAAAAAACTATTATCATCATCATTACAAAGAAATGAATCAGTGTTGAAAGGCTGTCTACTCCCATGATACAAGCTCCGAATTCCGCTGTTTTGTAAGTTTACGTTTAACCGAGTACTCTATGAGGCTTGGGAGTTTTTTCGCAGCAAAACTGTCTGAGTTTGCCGTTGCAAACAACCAAATTTCTCCCCTATGTGGCCTGAAAAGCAATTTGTTTATAATTTGTTGAAGCTTTAATCTTTCCTGAGTTGAATAAACTCTCGAATCAACTACATACCATTTGTAGATTGTCAGCTTTTCTCCAGAAGGGCTCACAACATTCGATACAGAAACACTGTATTGCTTTAAAGGAAGACTAAACGATTCTTCTAACGAATACTTTGAAGGATCGAAGTCACGATTCAAGTAGCTCGCAAGCTCACTATTCTCTTCATTGAAATAAGCAACTAAGATACTTGAATTACAATTGCTATGCTTTAATGCTACTTGTTTCTCAAATGTAGGATTGTTTAATACCGCAAACTTACCAAACTGATTACAAGAGTCATCCGACAATGCTGATAAATTGACCATGACATGTTCACTATCTTTGTTTTGCACTTGTATAAGGTTGTACAGGCCAAAGAAAACAATTATTAGTGCACAACATGTAATAACAACGAATAGAGAAACTCGCACTTTCTCATTCATAGGAGGTAGACCTTCTTCTAATTGTGTTTTTTCCTCTCTCATAAGTTCACCTATGCCTAAGAGGCATACGATTACAAAAGCAAAGAAAAACCAACCGTATATAAGATGGTCAGCTCCTGCTGCATGCTCCATATCAGTCCAGTAAGCTATTAAAATAATGCCATAAACTCGAACGATATTCGCTAATATAGGAAAGATTAAAGAGGTCGCTACAAATAAAGCTCTTCGTGTTTTAGTCACCAAGTTCAAGTAAGCGTATAAGCTACCTATTACAAAGCTTGCGATAAAAAAGCTTACGCCAGAGCATGCTTCCGCTACTAAGAACCGCCCTTGAGGAATTTCTATATATAAACCGCTTCGAAATAGTGGAACACCTGTTAAGCGCAGTAGCGCTACGGCTCCGTCTGCAGCAATTTCTTGAAGATAAGGTACGAGTTGCTCTCCTACAGGAACACTAAACAACATAAAAATAAGTGGGAATAGAATTGTTCTCGCCGCCTGAGTCCCAAGCATCAGCCACATGAGTAAAGGTAACAATGCAAAGGTAGCTGCATGTAAAAAAAGTTGAACATCGCCAACAATACCGATCACATAAAGGAAAAGTGTAGGAATTATGAATATAAATGCTAATGGAGCTGGCTTTATTGGCTGTGTAAAAAGTACTCGTCGCTTTAAATAAATAAGGTAGAAAGCTCCAGGTACAATAAAAAAGCCATGGTTGAAGATTTCATTCACGTACCAAATTTGAATAACAGTGGAGAGGCCTTTCCAACAAAAAACAACCCACAAAGACAGTAGTACAAAGCAGCTAAAATAAAACGTTTTATTCACTTTGAAAGACATATCCCTTCCGTCAACGCTGGCATCGAGAGCTTCACTGTTACTCATGAGTTTATCCTTGCTCTTTTTTTAAAACGCGGTTCGTTTATTTTATCTCGTAAGCTTGCTGCATTGTTACCCAGTTAAAGTCTTTAAGTAGCTTTTCTACTTTGCCTTCCATTCTTGACAAGTTGATGTAGTGACGAGCTTTAGACTTCCAAGGTGCAGAACTAAATTTTGGTTGATCCGCGTCTATTTCCCAGGGATGAAAATAGAAACTATATGGCGCACTTTCAGATTGCATGAACTCAGAGATACGGCGTTTAGATAACCAATAAGGATAAAGACGAAAATAACCGCCACCACCAATCCCAATATTTGTTCCTTTCTTGCGAACTGTTGGTATTGGAATCTCTATCAGACCATTCTCACGTTTGTATTTAAAGCGAGGCCAATCTGGTACACCATAGAGATCGTGGTTGATTGGATAAGTACTAGAAGAATAAACAAAGCCGAGCTCCTTTAAAATATCGTACGCCCACGTGTTCGAGTCATTGATAGAAAAACTCGGCGCTCTATAGCCTTTTAACGCCACACCGCCTATATCTTCAAGAATATCTTTACTTTGCTTAATATCATTGAAAAGCTCTTGCTCGGTCATCGTTGTAGCGCGCTGATGCGCTAGTCCATGACTCGCTAGCTCGTGACCTTCACTTACTATCCGTTTGATAACATCTGGGCAGCGCTGCGCCACCCAGCCTAACGTAAAAAATGTCGATTTAACGTCATTTTCAGCAAACAAATCTAGAAGGCGATGGGTATTATCTCCCACTCTCAAGCCTATAGAGTCCCAGTCGCTTTTGTCTACTACGCCTTCAAAGGCAGAAACTTGAAAGTAGTCTTCCACATCTACTGTCATGGCATTAAGTCGATTATCTAGCTTCATGATTATCGCCCTTTGCCAAACAGTACAATTTCAACCGTACGGATGAGTATCAAAATATCTAACAGCAAACTTTGGTGTTTTACGTAATAAAGATCGAACTTCAGCTTTTCCATTGAATCTTCAACGCTGGCGCCATAAGGGTAATTAAGCTGTGCCCAGCCAGCTAAACCTGGTTTAACGTTATGACGCTGATTGTAATAGGGCACTTCACGTACAAGCTGCTCTACAAATTGCGGTCTTTCTGGGCGAGGTCCGATAAATGCCATTTCACCTCTAAACACATTCAAAAGCTGTGGTAATTCGTCTACGCGGTACTTTCTAATAAAGTGGCCAATACGAGTAACGCGATCATCATTCTTGCTTGCCCATTTAGCGCCATCTTTTTCGGCATCAGGTCGCATACTTCTGAATTTAATTATTTTGAAAAGCTTTCCGTTTAACCCCACTCGCTCTTGCTTATAGAAAACGGACACACCTGTACGTCTGCCATCATCGCAATAAATAATGAACGCGGTAATCAGCATAATTGGCCAAACAAAGAGGAATATGATGAACGCTAGGAACGCGTTGAGGGTGTAATCTAGCGCGTCTCGCAAATAATTCTGGCTTTGGAATCCATTAGAATAAATGACCCAACTCGGGTACATCAGGTTTACCACTATTTGCCCTGTTTCTCGCTCCATGAAATCTAAAAGCTCGGTAACTTCAATCCCTCTCAGCCTGCAGTCAAAAAGCACTTCTACAGGAAGCGTTCCACGACGTTGGTCGCAAGCAATAACTATTTCTTCTATTTCATTATCTGTAATGAACTGCTGAAAACTCTCGTCTACCTTAAGATGAATAATCTTCTCTTTTCGAATTCCGTCTTCGCGATTGTCTCCTGGAATGGGGATGAACCCTACAAGCTCAAACCCAATTCTATCCACATCTCTGCGCATACGCTTTTCAATAATTGAAGCTCTCTCCCCTGCCCCAAGGACTAATATGCGCACTTTCCCTAGGCCTAACAAGCCAAGACGGTTTGTGAAA
>Ga0209562_1000317_pt1 | contig 17398 bp, 17 predicted proteins | sample WorMetvacBELIZE2_FD_187399 | JGI IMG/M metagenome (GOLD analysis project Ga0209562, IMG submission 187399) | Marine gutless worms symbiont microbial communities from Max Planck institute for Marine Microbiology, Germany - Olavius vacuus BELIZE.2... | ecosystem: Host-associated > Annelida >... | reverse complement strand
CATACTGGCGCGTCATCAAAAACATTTAATAATAATAATAATAATATCTGTATTCCTTAGTTAACATGTATTCTGGTGTTTTGTTCTATTTGGTTTAGTTTTGTTTTGTGTGTTCCTTTAATGCTTTGACACTGTTGGTTGGGTCATTTGACCCGTAAAAACCCGTCCCTGATATGACCTATAATGTGTTTGGTGGGACGTTAAACCTTACTCAATCAGTCAATCATGTGAATGTTGTGATGCACAGGTTACCTGCTACTGGCTGGCAGAGTTCGACACAGCTCGGAGGAACAAGAGATTATTGCAGTGTTGGAGTCTGTGTTCCGGCACAAAATTGACCCTCGTGCCATGTTTTCTTTTTCTGCTGTTGACTCGACTAGTGTCACTGGTGATCGTCGTCGATCTACTGTTCTGCCGCTGACTGTGCAACTACTGCGCAGAATCATGTCTAGCAAACTGAGTGGATTCGATGGAATTGTCTGGACATATAACATGAGACGGATGGCAGTTTTGGTCGAGCAGGCACTGCGCTTTGCTGAGCCAGTTCTTCTCGTCGGTGAAACTGGGTGTGTTGACGTTTTGGTGTTTCTGTACTTCCTTATGTTTGTTTCTCAGCACATGTGCTGAGCAGATTTTCACATATATACGACTGATGATGGAAGAACATGCACAAAGGTAGCATGCGGCAGTTGTGAAATGGTGACGTAAAGATTAAGATCTTGACCTTGTGTTCACGAGGTCATTTGTACGACTCCCAGCCATTCTACTTTATGTGGTGACTCTTGTAAGTTGTTCTCATATGCCAGCCAAAGGGTGATGATATCCTGTGGCATGATACACCATCCTGGATCCCACACACCACACTAGCAATATTAATTAATCTGCTATTAATCACTACTGACTGTGTCATTTATGATGTTACTGCGTTCGATGATTCCAGCTTTACAGCACTTGTGCTAATCTTTCATAGATTTTCTGTGATGCAATTATTGTGTCCGGAATTCCGTACTGATGCAAAATCTCCTAGACGGAAGGTCTGTGAATACAGTTGAAGGCTTTGCGGAAGTCTGTAAAGTCGATTATGACCGGTCTTTTTTACAGTTCATTTTTAGTGTTTGTTACTAGCATTTTACTGCAGCGAAATAGCCTTGATTTCGTATTCACCATTCGCCTGTTGTCTTATCCTATCAAATCATCAGTTGCACAAAATTGTCTTTCACTGAGTTCACCACACACTTGCTGTTGCTATCAGAAAGAAGTGACAAGTCCAGTAGAGCTGTAGCTGTAGTGAGTTATCAGTGTTGGCTAGTATCTGTGCTTGCTATCAGGAGTGTAGTCTTAGCCATAACCAACGGATCTTGTTTATGTGGAAGTTGTCATTATTTCACGTGGAGCGATTTGTTCATTTGTAGCTGTGGCAAGACGACAGTGTGTCAGATGTATGCTGAGAGACAACGTCACAAGCTGTCGTCCGTCAACTGTAACATGCACACTGAAAGTTCTGACTTCTTGGGTGGTCTGCAGCCAGTCCGCCACTCTGTGGATGTGGTATGCTCATCTGCTTTGCATTTTGAAATATGTTCTAGTATGGTTACATTATGTGAACTGATGACATTATGTTATGTTTGAGATGGAGGAAAAGTCACTGTACATCTGCATGTGACAGCTGGCTTAAGGTAATTTATTTGTCAGAAAGATGGCATAACATACTTGTCACATGATGAAATACTCCAGACTTAGGGGCACTTATGCCAAACAAGAGTATTTTAGCGACGTAATAACTTGTATTGCATGGCATCAGTGGGTGAGTTTTCAACAATATTAGTTCTGCATTAGTGCTGGCAGAGCTCTGGAGGAGACCTGGACGACTGTGTTCCACATGGCTCATGACTATCATCAATGACCTGTCTTGCCCTTTGAATCAATTTATTTGAGGCTGCTGGCCTTGCGTAGAGCTCTGATTTGCTGCTATGAGACTGGATTGGATTGGATTGGTGCCACACTAGTCACTTATAAATAAGTAAATGGGTACGAGTCGCTTTTAATTTGTGTTTATTGGAGTTTACCGTAAAATGGTGCCCGATTAATGTTATATGAAGCTTAACAGTAGGTTAGTTGGTAAGTGGATATCGTGCAAGAAATTGTCCTCAAATATAGATGAGTTAACCAAAGGTTATAAAGATAACCTGATTTTTGTGCAATTAGCGATAAGAGTTTGATATTTCTTTAAACAGCAATAAGGTAATGGCTGCGGTTTTATCGGTTGTAGGGCACAGATGAAGTGAGTTGCAGAAAGTTGTTTGAATGGCACGACGGGCCGCTGGTTGATACCATGAAAGCTGGCAGCACATTTCTCGTTGATGAAATCTCTCTGGCTGAGGATTCTGTGCTGGAGAGACTCAACAGTGTCCTGGAACCAGAGCGGACACTGCTGCTAGCTGAGAAGGGTAGTAGTCGAAATAGTGCCGCAGAGCAAATAACTGCACACAGGGACTTTAGACTTGTGGCCACAATGAATCCTGGTGGAGATTATGGCAAAAAGGAGGTTGCTTTGTGTTTTTTTTCAAATGTCGTTTTTAGTGCAGTCTGCATTTGTGATTAGTAAACATTTTTTGAGTATTTGCATATAGAAATAAGTTGATAATGCTGAGTTTTATGTGTGGGTATACGTTTCAGTCTTTTGTGGTTATGTTTTCTTGGTTACTGTTTGTAAGCTTTAACACCTGTTTTTAAACACCGAATATTAGGCATCGCTTATGGTTAATGTGAACGCTGAACACTCAGCTTACTGTTTACTGCTATGTGCATCTGATTTGTCTGCAGCATATCGCATTGCGCAAATGTGACTGATTGATTGATTGATCGTGTATTTACTTGTATTTTGTCATCTAAGTATGGCTTATGTTGTGTATATTGCAGCTCTCACCTGCACTGCGCAACCGGTTCACGGAGATCTGGTGTCCAGTTACTTGTGATAAGAGTGATCTTGTTGACATAATTGCACACAACTTTGTGAGAGGAGTGGCAGCATATGGTTGGTTCCAGCACAGTTCAGCAGAATTGCCACGGACCCTCGGTACTGCCATGTTAGACTTTGCTTACTGGTTCCAGGAGAAAGACTTCGGAAGGCGGTGAGTTTGACAATTCATGCCTTGTTGCCAGTAGTTGACATTTATATATGTCATAATGTGTTTATTCCCAGTCATTAATTAACTGCTCCTAATTACAAGCAACATGAAATGAAAAAGCATTTAGATGTTCTTTGAAAGAAGCACTTACAGGTGAGCGTTTCAAGTCAGTCAGCAGCCAATTTTGTGCATGGATACAGCAATGGCAAAATGCTGTGGTCATTGAAAGAGAACTTTACTGTGAGAATTATGAGAATTAAACACAATTTATGCTGTGTATTGATACACACGCTGTCAGCTCATTCGGATATGTGAGATACCTCTAAGTGGCTAAATTGTCGCTGTTGTGGTTCTGTTAGTCATCATTAATGAATCATATACTCTTGCTGCTTGATTGGTGTGTGTATGTATATATAGACGCATGGTGACTGTGCGTGATCTGCTGGCATGGGTGGAGTTCATCTGCCACACAACTAATGACGCCGAACCTGAAGTCATGTCTGAGTCACGCACAACTCATTCTGCATGTAATCTTGATCTCTCAGCTTCGTACGTCCACGGAGCTTGCATTGTCTTCGTCGATGCACTCGTCGCATCAGGTCACTTGTTTGGTTCACTGTGTTGTGGTACTGTTTTTGTATTCAGCGCCTAAGACAGTTACTGTGATAGCTTATACCATTCTCCGTTTTGCTAGTTTTGCAAGAAATTACCACATTCAGTTCTGTTTTGTTTGGGTATACAGCAAAACATTGGTATCAGCTGTATGAGATTTTGCTTTTTACGTAGAGTTTAAAAACTGCCACAGGGAAAGGGCAGCAATAGCAGTCTAAAAGTGCAGTTTTGGTGCATGTCAGTTTACACATTGACTTTGGCAGATAATAACGGTGTCAGTTTTAAAACTGTAGTGATGTTATACTTTTGTACGGTGTAATGCTGTGTCGAGTGTGTGACTTGCAGTTTATTTGCTGTTTATTGCAGGAACTGGCATTGATGTTCGCAGCGAATGTCTGAGAAAGTTGTCATCACATACAGCAATGTTCGATCTCGGTAGAAGTGTTAAGGAAGGCACTGGCCATTGTTTGAGTCAAGACTCAGAAATCTGTGTAGAGTCCAATGTGTTTGGGATACATCCCTTCTACATTCCAAGAGGTTCGAGTTTTGTGCTTGTGTAAAACATTACCTCGGTTTTTATTAGTGGTGCAGCAACGGTTGCTGTTCAATCTTCGAATCTGTGAGAGCAAATCTTCAAACCTGTGCCGAACCTCTGTAATGTCAGTGTATAGAGATGTCATAAAATGTTTGCCATATGCTGTTAGCATTGATTACGAAACTAATGCAGCGCAGCTGGTGAAATAAGTGATTTAACAATAATAAGTGATTTAGTGACATCAATCATTTGTTCTGCCAGTGTGGAGTTTGCATTGATTAAATAAGTGAATCTAGTGGCTTTAACAGTAGTTTACATAGGCAGCAATTGAAAATTTTTATGCTGAGTCAAAGGTTGACAAAAACTTTGAAGGTTGGAACCTTTTTGCATTACTGGATTTTTACGTGTCTGATTTTGTTAATTTCACATGTCATCTTATTACAAGTTGTATAGCTTGGCAGCATCAATTTGTAATGGTGTTTGTTTTTTATTACTGATAGGACCTCATGTAGATAACTGTGCCAGCAAGTTCTCATTTCTGGCACCGTCAACATGTCAGAACACTGTGAGAGTACTGAGGGCATTACAGCTGCCACGGCCGATACTGCTGGAAGGCTCTCCTGGAGTTGGAAAGACTAGTCTTGTAGCTGCTGTGGCGAGTATAGTTGGCCATCAGCTTGCGCGAATCAATCTCTCTGAACAAACAGTAAATACTGCTCTCTACTGTTATTTTTTTGTGATAAACCACAGGTAATGAAAGTGTAGAGCATTTAGTCTGATGCAACATAGTGCATTTTTTATTTGAGGGATATTTTTCTCATTTCTGTTCTCTTTATATTATTAATAATGAAGGTTTTGTTATTGTTCTAAGCTATTATATTTGTTATTGATTATGACATTATGCTGTTAGCATTTTGCTTATGAGTAAGGATTTTTCTTAGATACTTAATGTGTCTTTTTGAAGAATTGCTGAAAATCTACTGGGATCATTAAGATACCTCCTCCTCAGCTTAAATTGCTCCTTTCTTCTGTGCCAGCAGCTATAAGCATGTTATTAGTTTGTGTGTGTGACACTAACTGTTGACGTTGCGAGTGTTTTATTTGAAGGACATTTCGGATCTGTTTGGCGCTGATCTGCCAGTCGAAGGTGGTAAAAGCGGTGAGTTTGCATGGCATGATGGTCCATTCCTTGCAGCACTCAGGGCTGGACATTGGATAGTGCTAGACGAGGCAAGACTGTTATTTGACAACAAGATGTTAGTTAAGTTAGTTGTGCAGGTTGCAGATACATTACTGGAATTCACACACTAACAACTATTCGATCCTAAATGTCCTCTCCTCCTCCAATAAGACAACATCTGAGCTATAATATTTGTCTGGAGGAAAGAGGGGATATTATCAGAACTGTTATGTGCTGTACTGTGTACTGCAGTTGTGCACAGTCATAAGCACACTCATATGAGCATTTCTTACAGCTGAACTGTGGTATGGGTTTGTGTGTGTTTTTTTTGCACAGATTTTTAAACAAATTTTCTTAACAGTTTTTTTTTGTTTTTCACGTGGATTTTTTAGTTTGTTTATCATAACTAATGCAGTTGAATGCTCAGAAAAACTCCCGTGCAAAGTGACGTGTTGTGTATCGTATTGAGTAGGACATCAAACTCCATTCATGTACTTATGTCGTGCTGTTTGCAGCTGAATCTTGCATCACAGTCAGTACTTGAAGGCTTGAATGCTTGCTTTGATCATCGTTCTGAGGTCTTCATACCCGAGCTGGCAATGTCGTTCAAAGTGAAGCATGAACTGACCAGATTCTTTGCCTGTCAGAACCCGGTGTGTGAGGGCGGGGGGCGCAAGAACTTGCCGCGCTCATTCCTCAACCGATTCACACATGTCTACATGGATGCCATGACACTGGCCGATCTTCTCTTCATCACGAGGTCCTCTTATCCACAGATCCCTGGTGAACTGTTGGAATGCATGGTGGAATTCAATCAACAGGTAGCTTTGTGATATCTCTTGTAATGGAAATTGTTGAGTTTTTGTTAAGAATTTGTGCAACATTTATTGTATGCCGATGTCACTTAAGTCATAGTGATGCAGTTCTATGCTCTAATATCTCGGTAGCTGAGGTAATGAGCAGTTGTGGTTTGTTGAAGTGATAAACTTTGAGCCTGTTGCTTTAAAAAGTTGAACTGTGCTCTTTGCAGTTTTGTGGTCACATGTTTCTGTTCTTATGAAGTTCTGTGTTAGTGTTACAGAAAATATCACAATTGGCAATAGTTTTAGTTACAGTTTTTATTCCTAATTTTGTCTTTATTTTTTATGTGTATCATGGTTCAGTGGTCAGGTGCCGAGCTTGGGTTTGATTTGCACAGTCACCCGTCGTGTGACATACAGTAGGTGGCGTTGGAAGAGTGTCCACTTTAGTTAAACACTAGCATATCCAGGCCCTTAAAATATGGGAGTATAACGTTACATGGCCTTGCGTTTGTTTTAATTTGATTTTTAATTTGTCACTGAATTTTGTTTCATGTTTGTTGTAGTTTAGGCATACAGTTATAAACAGTGACTGACAGCATGTCAGCACAGCTCAAAAACTAGAGTTACATGCAGTTATAGCTGTGTACTTTTTGTTAATCTTCCAGTTTTGTGTAATTAAATTTATGCTGATAGGTAGTTTTTGGCATATGTGCCATAACATGATTAATGGATTGGTGTGTGTAGTTGCAGCACCAATACACAGCAGGTGGATCATTTGGCCGTCAAGGTGGACCGTGGGAGTTCAACTTGCGGGACATCTTCCGCTGGTGTGACCTTGTTTCTCAACAGGTAACTTGTACGTGTAGTCAGAATAGTCTACAGCACTTCAGGCTTACATCATGTTGTATATTTATGTTACTGAGTAGAAATAATCGCGCATTTATAATATAACCTTGATGGCTGACATGAAGTGGATCCTTATTGTAATTTGAAGTTTCCAGTTTTCCATCTGTTGGAACCATAAGACTGACTTCCAAAGCTTATTGTGTTGTATCGTGTAAGTCTGAAGTTGAGTTGTGGCTGCCTGTTAGAACTACTGTAGAGCATAATTTGTGTTGTCATTATGACCTTCTTTACATGTTTTGTGATGTATCATCATTTGTAGGTTCTTGTACACTTTGTGTTTGTGTGTTTCTTTTGCATGTTTCTCACATTTTCAACTTGCATCACTGTGAAGTTAATGTGTGTGTGATGTAGGCTGCTGGCCACTTTGACGCCGGAGATTTTCTGGATGTTATTTATGTCAACCGAATGAGAACTGGCAGTGACAAGAAGTTTGTCGAGCAGCTTTTTGAAAAGGTAAATTCTTTTGTGGTTAACACGTTGACTGCCACTCATTTTATGGGGCCGGTGTTGTTTGCTAGGTAGCTAGGACACTGCAGCAAGCATTACTGTAACGATGGAGTGGTATAGTACTTGGCAGTGTGGAAGACGTGTATCCATGTCTATTACATATAAACTGACTCAACGAGGGATGTGTTGCCACTTCTCTCACTGCCGACATGTTACTTAAAGAGTCAACAGTTAGATCAGCCTGTTGAAAGTTATTGCTGATAGCTAGCTTGTACTGTATTTTCTGTGCTGTATTTTTTGCTTATTTTTTATGTATGGGCAATTGTTGGTGCTGGTGATTTTGTGCTCTATTGATTTTGTACAGTACTAAATAAATAGTATTGTTTTGTCACATAATTCATTTCATGTTTTATATAATTTATATTTAGAATGAAAAGATAGGATTAAATGTTGATTTGTTTGACAGTGCTGTGTATGAAAGCTTGAAAGAGATTTGTGACCTTTTTGTAGTCAGTTGACAAATAGCCCACTATGGTTATGATATGGATCTAAAAGCTTTTACTGTCACAAGAAGAGGTAGAGTTTCGGAATGAAAAAAGGAGAGCCAAGAGGCAACTAGCTAACCGGAGTTTATTTGAAAAAGTGTTAAATTCTGTGTTTGTTTGTTGAGATAAATTGAAGAAAGTATGTGCGATATTTATAGATATTTGGAGCAGCTGCCAGTTGCTCAAAGACTGTACCTTGTATCAGTATCACTCCAACACGTCTCCAGGTTGGAAGTTCATTTCTTTCACGAAGGACATGGTCTACTGTTACAAGGTCGTCATGCCGAGCACGCAGACCTCTGCACCGTCAGCTCAAACCACTGGCATCTCTGATGACTTGCATTCGCATGAACTGGATGTGCATACTGGTCAGTATTCAAACTGAAACATATCGCACTTTTCTGTCCTGAGTCTTTTTTTCCATGTTCGTACAGTTGTGTTACTGAGGTTGTGCTGCATGTTGCAGGTTGGAGGGCCAGGCGTTGGTAAAACCTCTTTGGTTGAAATGTTGGCAGCATTGAGCGGAAACCGACTTCATGTTCTACCAATGAACAGTTCAACTGACACCACAGAATTGCTGGGAGGATTCGAGCAGGTACTTTTCATGCCCGAAATGACTATTAGCTAGTTGCCTAATTTATGCAAGGCCACTGCGACCTGACAGATGATTGGTCGGCGCTCGTTTCGTCGACAGCTGGCGCCCATTTCGGGTGCATTCTTTTATGAACCAGATTTTTTGAAAACAATGTACCATTCGACAATATACCACACCAATTTATCTAATCAATCTGCTCTGGAAATTGGGTTAGGATTAGGGTTAGACTCAGAGTTGCACTATTTTAGCATTTTTCACGGAAAATAAGGAAAATGAGCACCTTTTCTTCCGCGAATATCACAGACGGTAACCTCGTGCTAAAAGAACGCACCCACAGAATAAAAATTAAATATTCTATGCATCAATATTCTATCCGTTTGCATAATTTAGGCAACTGGCTTAATTATGTGTGAAGTGGGATATTAAACCTTATTAACCACAGATAAGACTCAACTTCACTTGATACTATTAGTTGGTTCTCAGTGTTTGAGTTGGGATGTGCTCGCAACTACATTGAACATTTTATAACAACATTGTTGCTTGAAATAATTTATTTATAACACAGTGTGGTGTACCGATAGATAGTTATTACTGACCCTGAACTTGCGTCGTTATGATGGGATAGAAATGTATATGTTGTTGTTGTAGTAGTAGTAGTAGTAGTAGTAGTTGTTGTTGTTGTTATTATTATTACTGGACTTTGTCTTGCTGCATTGACATCATTGATTGGATGACTGGAAGGGTATTTTGCATTTAAAAAAAATCTATTCCATATCACTGATATGATTGTTTAAAACGAATAACTTAGAAACCGTTACTTATTGTCGTATGCAGTTTAATTTTGACCTGCCAAGTACTGTCTTGAAAAAAAGAAGTGATGTTTTTGCTAGAAAATATAGGTTGTGCAGTAAGGTTTATTGTTCACTGGTAGTTAACGTAGCATAGATGTTTATTATTTTTATTTGTTTGTTTTTTTCATCATTTGCTATCATTGTCTGATGATGAGTAAAGTTGTATATATTGACAGCTGTGATAAACGTGAATGCTAGCTGTTAGAATGATTGAGTGATTGTATGCCAGCTGGTGAAACTGTTATTTGGTGCTCTTTTGATAGGCTAATGTTCATCGTGACCTTGAGAGGGTCATAGGTCAAGTTGAGATAGTTACACAGCATGTGGCATCCCAACTACTGCTGATCAAAGATGATGACAGAGGACTTAATGTCAAACGTTTGTTGTCGCTGTGGACTGAGTGCAGCAGCTCTGTGCCATCTAAAGGTAATAAAACAGCTGAACAATTGGTTGGGTTAAACTTCAAGGTTGATGTCACAGTTTGAATATAACATGATTGAAAATGATGCAGTTTAGTGCCCATTAATTTTTTTTACAAAGACTGTCATACTAATGAAAACCAAACTAACAGAAGGTATTATGTTAGCATTTCAACAGTGCATGTAACTAAATTGTTCGGATGAGACTTGATCGGGTTACCATATTGCGGCCCCTGGAAAATGAGTCTTATTTATTTTGGTGCCATGGTTACAGTGGCACAGTTGTGTTAAACGTGCAATACTGGCTGAAGTTGTGTCAGCCGTCTTTTATTTGCTTAGTTCTTGTGGTTGTGCATTTTTTTGTTTATCTCTAAATAATGTGTTTTTAATGAGGACATTTCAGGACGTCTTTGTGTAAGCACTTTCTGTATTGATTGATTGATTGATTGATTTAGTGATGGGTCAAGTCCATGAGGCTCAATAATATTGTATGACATATTGCACTGTGTCAGGTGGCAAACAATCTAGCAGTAAGGATGAGTTGATACTGGTGAAAAGACAGCTTGCTAGTGTGCAGTCTGTCATTACGTGTCTGCTGGAGCTGTCTGTTCAGTACCAGCTGGACCATGATTCAGGTAGATTTTACCAGTAAAATAATGTACTGTACCAGTTTGCTTTTTTCTCAACCAAACGTGTTTTGTTAGATTGTGCATAGCATGTGCTGAGACTATGTTGAGCTCATGCATCTACTCAATTTGGTACTGTTGGCATTCAGTTAATAATTCAGCGTGTCATCGTGTGTTTTGTGAATATACAGTTGTCAAGTGTCAGCGTGACATCGGAGATATCGTGAAGCATCTTGAGACGGGAGACTCGCTGAATCACGGCGGAAGATTTGAGTGGGTCGACAGTGTTCTGGTTCAGTGCCTACAAGACGGTGATTGGCTTCTTATTGAGAATGTCAACTTCTGCAGGTTTGTGTTTTAATTACCACTAGTTTGACTTAGTAGATAGAATTTACCATGTTCAGCAGTGGGAAAATAAGTAAGTAAGAGAATTTATGCATGGTGCACATTATTGTCTACTAACTGTAGTAATCAGCTGGCATCTTGTTACTATGCTTAACTGCTGTCTTTGCATGTTGCACTCTGTATTGCAGTGCATCTGTGTTGGATCGACTTAATGCACTGCTGGAGCCAAATGGTTGTTTGTCCTTGAGTGAGCGTGGAGTGATTGATGGGGCCGTTCCGACAGTTACACCACATCCTGAATTTAGGTATGATTCTGCAACAGATATTGCGCTGCTGTTACTGTGTGTCACAAACAGAATTTCAGTTGCTTAGTTTTGTATGTTGCGGAAAGATATGAGGCCAGTAATTGTACATGTTTAAGATTAGTTACAGTATATGAAAGTCAAAGCATAATTTATTTAGTCTGATTTGTGTGAGGTCGGTGTGTTTTATTAGTTGTTTGATGTGCTAATTTGTATGACCAGCAACAGCAGCCTTGACTTTCCTAATCTATTCACCTCCACTCAGTTGCTCTCACCTTTCTTAGAAAGTGACAAGATTGAGCTGTTACATATCAGTAGAAATACGCGTTATTGTGCATATTATACGTATTTGTAATTTATGGCATAAAGTACGTAGCATATACTTAGCACATCTTCATACATGTTCATTGTCAGCACCTACAATCTCACCTTACCTTTACCTTTACCTTTACCTTTCCCCTTCTGGCTGGACTATGTCCAGCACACCTGTATCTCACACTATGATTGTTATTTGTGAGTGATTTGTTGTTATACTCAGCGTGATGTGTACACAGGTCATATAGCTTTATTGACAACTGTAATTTTTGTGTGTGATTTTTATATGACTATAATAATAGTAAAACGTTGTTTATGTCAGACTGATTCTGACGATGGATCCGCGTCATGGTGAGCTGTCAAGAGCACTGCGTAACCGTGGCATTGAAATATGCATTCTTGGAGAGGTGAATATTGGGGGATGCATGCATCATTGAGAGTTATTAGATGTTCCTGGCACCTTACAGTTTCTTATTGTTGTAGCAAACACAAATGATCAATTGATCGTTGCTCTTGTATTCACTGGGTAAGGAACTGTTGTATGCAAATGGCATGAATGACATTAGGGTATTGCAGTCATTACCCTAACCTGACTGGAAAGGTATTCCTATCACTTGAGTTTTACCTTAGTGGTTTATGCTTGCACCAAGAGCATTCAGGTCCACTTTGCCATGTGTCTGTACAGCTGGAGTCAGTATTTTGAACCAGTTGATCAGTGACGGTTAATTCTCTGTTTGCATAATGCAGCAGTCTATCTCTGTAACTTATGCCAGCTGGAATGATGACAGTTAATTTCATTAGAAAGTTTTTGACATTTTGGATGACCCAATTTGCTCTTTGATGTTTAGACACTGTTACTTGGTCATCGGGAAGAGCATCCAACATGCAAGAAAAAATCTCGCACCAGCAAACCTGAGACCTTTGATGACATATTATATGTTTTGCTAGTGCTTTCGTTGCCATGTCTCTAGCCAGTTGACTGTGTTATCGTCAACAGTGGGTACTTATAGAAGGCCATCTTAGCAGAATTTGGCCAGTAGGCACTGGGCATGACTCCACAGTTCTGGTTCATCATTTGTGACGTGACGATGCAAGCGTTTGTGCAATGATGCACAAATTTGTGCAAATTCGCAGCATGCTGATTTTTGTCCTGTTCCAAATCAGTCTAGCATTGACCACAACTGGTGAGGGAGGTAATGTGAACATAATGTAGGCCAGTTAAGCAAATGCTGAGCATGCATTTATGTATGTGTGTGTGGGAGAGAAAGACCACAGATCGGTACTATTTAATCCAGATACCATACCGCCTATTCGAGTCGTATGTTCATTGTGTCGCCACCGTTAACATACCTCAAAAAATGGTGGCAAGTTCTGTAATTTCTGTTAAACGGTGTTGATGGACGGTCTGTGGTTGTAAGTACATAGCAATTAAGTTGTATCGTAGTAAAACAGACTAATTCTAATTGGGGAATGTTCAATATGTTCAATATTATCGAAACTACTCTGAACTATTTTACAAGCAAATTACTACACAAAAATCTCAGCAGTAATGTGGCACTTCACTTCAGTGTAAGTCATTGGTGGCCATATTTGGTGGTAAGTTGTTCGGAGGAAGTGTTTTGCCAGCCCATTACTGTCCCTGTGATAAAGGTGAAATGCAGCTGAGTACATAGCGGACATGTGTTTGTCACTGTGTGATATGACAGGCCGAGTCTGGAGCCGGCTTTGATATGTGTGACCTTCGGCTGATGATACATGACACGTGTTTGTCACTGTGTGATATGACAGGCCGAGTCTGGAGCCGGCTTTGATATGTGTGACCTTCCGCTGATGATACGCGACATGTGTCTGTCACTGTGTGATATGACAGGCCGAGTCTGGAGCCGGCTTTGATATGTGTGACCTTCCGCTGATGATACGTGACATGTGTCTGTCACTGTGTGATGTGACAGGCCGAGTCTGGAGCCGGCTTTGATGTGTGTGACCTTCGGCTGATGATACATGACATGTGTTTGTCACTGTGTGATATGACAGGCCGAGTCTGGAGCCGACTTTGATATGTGTGACCTTCGGCTGATGATACGCGACATGAGTTTGTCACTGTGTGATATGACAGGCCGAGTCTGGAGCCGGCTTTGATATGTGTGACCTTCGGCTGATGATACGCGACATGTGTTTGTCACTGTGTGATATGACAGGCCGAGTCTGGAGCCGGCTTTGATATGTGTGACCTTCGGCTGATGATACGTGACATGTGTTTGTCACTGTGTGATGTGACAGGCCGAGTCTGGAGCCGGCTTTGATATGTGTGACCTTCGGCTGATGATACATGACATGTGTTTGTCACTGTGTGATGTGACAGGCCGAGTCTGGAGCTGGCTTTGATATGTGTGACCTTTGGCTGATGATACATGACATGTGTTTGTCACTGTGTGATGTGACAGGCCGAGTCTGGAGCTGGCTTTGATATGTGTGACCTTCGGCTGATGATACATGATCGAGGCATTCGCAGTCGGTGTTTGTCAGATGCTATTATTGCACTTCACACTTCACTGAGTCATGCTTGCTGCGAAGCTAGCGTCGGCGATGTGTTGTCAACGAGGCATTTACTACGGTCTGCTGAGCTCTACAAGCAGCAGCTGGACCTCGGCGTCGCCATGGACACAGCGCTAGCTGATGCAGCTCTCGATGTCTATGTACGAAGTATGCGTGATCACTCAGTGGCAAAGGTAAGAAAATCCATAATCTGTATTCTAGTTTTTCACTATCAATCAAGCTGATAGATTTGCATAGAGAATTCATAGTCATTTGAAAGCATTTGATTTTTGGACTTTGTTATGTGCTCTTGTTTTGTAAGTTTTTTAATGTTTAACGGCACACTATAAATTTTCACAATTATGATGATGATGATGCAGGTCTGCATGGCATGAACGGCATGGCATAAAACAATCACATTGTCAGTTGAGCTGTATTAATATGACTTAAACTAGTTGTGCTTTTCTATGGTGTTAAAATTTTCAGTATATTCCATCATGTAAGAAGGTACTTTAATGCTTCATGGAATGTTAGAAGTTGTAAGTGTCTGAAACTGAGGTACTGCTGGTGTCTTTTAACATGGTGCATTTTTTGTTCAAGGCCTGAGATATGCTGTCTTGCCACCAATGAACATATATCTCTTACTAAGTCACCACAATGAGTGTCGATCAGGTTAACCACTCAGTTGTGAGTGCTCTGTGTAAAATAACAATAACATATGAACAAAGCTGTATAGCACCAAATTATTATTATTATTCTGTGTAATTGTAGTTGAAGATTATACAGCATTTAGTCAGAGTTATAATTGTATCTTAGCAGCAGCAAAATGTATGTATGTGCTGTGTGCAGCTATTGAAGTCAACAATTTTCACAGCATTGCCAGATGTATTCAAGCCTAGCAGTGAACATAACAGTGACACAGACAGTCAGAGTTTAGCAGCAGTAATTCCTGCAGCATTGCCTGATGGACGCGACTACTGCAACGACGTACATATGGCAACTGTACGCTCAGCATCAGCGCTGTTTCTTCATCTGTTGGATGTTCTGAAGAATAGCTGTTCAGTGGAATCTCATGTTGACACACTGGGTCTGCTACAACCTGCATCAGTCATCTTGCTGTCAGCGTGCCCAATCTCTTGCTATGACCTGCTAGTTACATACTTACAGAGTTGTGCAGTAGCTGTGACTAGTGTCCTGACATCGAGTGATTCTGAGTTTGTTGAAGGCCGTCGGTTTTATTCACTGTTGCCTGACATAATAACTGAACCAGTGAAAGCAGTTGCACGGCATCCAAACATTGTGAAACTGAAAGAAATTACCAAGTCCATGCAACCTTTGAGTGGTTAGTTATTTTTATCTTGATACATCCTGTTGGTATAGTGGACTTAATTACGTAGTATTCAGTTACTGCAGTTTGTATTCAATACGTTGATGCTGTTAGTTGAGTATCAGGGAGAGCAACTAGTTGCTGACACTTTGCTCTAAATCCTTTAAAAGGCAATTAATTAACTAAGTTAAATTTGAAAGTGATTGTTAAAATTGCTGCATGTTTGTGCAATATGTAATACACAAGCAGTACACAAGTGTATGCTGTTTGAGATACATTGAATGTAAAGATGATGATGCTGATTAGGTCAGGCATTGTATGATGAGGTGGAACGACAGAGCACTCATTCCAGAAAGATTTGTTGTGATTGTGTCAAAGATGATACGAGAAGTTTTGACACGTCGTGAGAAGATTCACAGGTTTAGAACAAATACGAAGGAGAGTTTACTGGGCAACTGGCTCTGTGTTCACGGAGAAAATGATCGATAAACGTTGTGTGTGTCTGTTCAGGCATTCGCAGTTTACATGTTGTCGAATTGCTGCAGGTGCTTGGGCCGAGTTTGCATTTGATTGGAGGTGGAATGCAGCGTTACAGAAGAAACTTGCAACAGAGTGTTGTGCCTTGCACTGTCCTGTCACTGATGAGTGCTGGAACAACATGTCGATGCTCTGCAATTAGTATGTAACACAGAAGGCACTATTGTTTTTATTCTGCTGAAGTGCCAATAAGCTTGTGTCAACTAATATTACATAATAGTTATAAGTACGCAATGCGTGATGAATGTGTTAATGATTTTTTTTTTATATGTGAGTGTCTGTTTTTTTTCAGCTAAGCATCTATTGATTTCCTAATCTATAGTAATTGCCTGAATTCTGATACAGGTCTAATTAGCTTTGTGTTCTAGTGCGAGTTCATGCTTGTTGGCAGTTTGTTTTTGTGGTGATGCATTGGTATCAATGAGTGTAGTTTCTGTACATTAGGCCTGGACGCAGGGAGGTAAACCACCATGGCATGTAACTAGCCACACTGTTCAACTTACCTTGGTCACCGCGTCGTGGCTAGGTGCATTGAGTACCAGTCAGGGCTGGGGAGTGTATGCGCTAGTCTCGTATCCACGATGTTGTATTGCAACATGGTATCTTGCTGCAAGGTGTCACTTTGGCACTGAATTACTCTGTTTTAGGGTGTTCTTTATAAATTACTTATGGGCACATGTAGTTCGAGAAGCACTTTAAGTCTACATTGCATTCATACAGGAAGTTCAAGATGATCAAGGGTTACAATGTTTGAAGAACAGTACTACACAGTTATGCATTTATGTATGTTTGATAGAACACATAGTCGGAATTCTTCAAACATCATAGTAGACACTGCACAGCATGCTGGCATTGAACATTATATTTTATATGATTTTGCTGTGTTCTGGCCAGTGTTACTGCAGTATATTGTTTATTTGTTGTAATATATGCTAGTTAGAACAGCGATGTTCAATGTTTTGTGTTCTGTAGTGTGTACTTGATGTTCCATTGGTCTCAGCTGCATCTGATATGCACTTCATTACTGCAGGATGAAGCCAATGCTGTAGACGCAATGCAGTCAGGCACACTTGCCAGCATATCTCTGCTCCAGTTGTCACTATCACAGGAAAATAGATCAGGCATCTCTCGTAAATTCCGGCATCCGTGCCTCCGTCACATTCATTCCCTCATTGCCGGTCTTGTCACCGAGATCGGGGAACAGTTTCAGCATTTGAGGTTCGTGGATGATGACACTTGTGATCTTCTGTTGCACCATTTCAGTTGGATGCGATATTTTGTGCGAGTTTGTCGACGACCAGTGGGAAGTCGTTCCAGTAAAGAATGCTTCTCGGAGATTGCTGTTCACTGGCAGTGGTTGCATAGGAAACTGATTGCGTCACTTAACAAC
>Ga0209562_1000316_pt1 | contig 17410 bp, 15 predicted proteins | sample WorMetvacBELIZE2_FD_187399 | JGI IMG/M metagenome (GOLD analysis project Ga0209562, IMG submission 187399) | Marine gutless worms symbiont microbial communities from Max Planck institute for Marine Microbiology, Germany - Olavius vacuus BELIZE.2... | ecosystem: Host-associated > Annelida >... | reverse complement strand
TGGAAATCCAACAGGATTTCCACCGAGTGTAACGAGGTGTACTCGATGTCATACGAAGTCTACTGGAAATCGAAGATTTCAGTCGCAAACGAGTATAAAATGAAATTTTAAAAGCGTTTGAGTATAAATTCTAAATTACGGAAAACTTTATTGATTCATAAAAAGAACCGATAGCTAACAGCTAGCCATTGATAACCTAAGATCGAATATCCTAATTTTAACTTTTTTTCTCCTTATTACCTCCTTTCCACCTGAGACATGATTTGCAAATCTACTTCTTCGATGCGATTTTCTTGCGCTCTGGTAACGGTAAAAATAAAACTGGTATTGTTTTGGGGTGTTCGGAGGATTATTTTTTCGTGGATTTTTGGAAATTTCTCAAACTTTTCGAGTAAAAAAAGACCAATAGTTTTATTTTCATCGCCTATTTCCCAGGGAAAAGGAAATGAATTATCACTTTCTTGGGAATAAATTTTTTCCAAAATAAATTCCTCAACTCTTTCCAGTTCAACATCAGAAGCAATCAGAAGACGACTTTTCCCATGTTGACGGATAAGAGGGATCTCTTCGCTGTCTTCTTCGTCCAAAATTTCTCCAAAAACTTCCTCCAACACATCCTCGAGCGTAATAATACCGGTCAAACTTCCATGTTCGTCATACACCATTCCCATATGACTTTTTTCTTCTCGAAAAAGTTCCAAAAGTGCGTCCAGTTTCATAGTAATGGGAACTTTTAGAGGGCTGATGAGCGGTAAATTGGCAACTTTTAAGTTATCGTCAAATCCTTCCTTGGCGTATTTGGCCAAAACACCATGTAATCCTAGCACTCCGATCACATTATCTATTTCTTCGTGAAAAACTGGAATCCGTGAAAATTTTTCCTCCTGATTTTTTTGTATAGCCTCATGTACTGGAGTGTCATCAGGGATTGCAAAAATTTTCGAACGCGGCGTCATCACACTCCCCACGGCATGTTCATTGAGTTCCAAAACTTTTTGCGTCCAGCGTTTTTCAGAGCTATCGATTTTTCCCGCTCCTTCCGAAAGATCCAATGCCGCCTTTATTTCGTCTTCCGAAAGTGCTTGCCGGGTCGTTTCTTCGCCCAAAAATTTTTTTATCAATCGGGAAAAGGGATAAATAATGGGCAGAAAAATTATCTGCAAGAACGACAAAATAGGCCCCGAAAGAAGACAAAACCCGAGATTATGACGCAAAACAACGCTTTTGGGAACAATTTCCCCAAAAATTAAAATGAGCAAGGTCATGACGCCCGTCACAGCCCCTACTACGAGACCATAACTATGTGCCAAACCATGCGCCTGAGCTATGCTAGTAGCGATAACAGTAGCCGTAGCCGAAGCAGCCACATTGACGATATTATTTCCTAGAAGAATGGTTACCAAAAGCTTCTCCCGATCTGATTTCAAAATTTCTAAACGGGTTAATCGTACAACCTGACGACGATTTTTTGCTTTGGTTTTTGCCGAAGCGATCCGCTCGGACCCAACAGAAAAAAAAGACATCTCCGCCGCGGAAAAAAATCCGGACAAAAAGAGCAACAAGAGCAACAGCGGAACTTCCATTCAAATATTATCTGAAAACATCATAAATTTTTTTCTCGGATTTTCAAGGAAACACCGATTTATATTTTGGTTTAATATTGTAGTTTTTTTCCTTGACAAAAATAAAAAAAGAGTATATATATGAGCCACTTTTGGCTTCGTGTGTCAACCCCACACCAGGCAAAACAATCCTAAAATCCCCCCTTTAGTATGACCAAAACCCTTTTTGCATCCGCTATACGATTATTATTGGCTTTTTTCCTTTTTTCTGATGTTCTAGCCGCACCTCCTACGGTCAGTTCGGTTGCCATTACTACCTCTCCGGGTAACGGAACGTATTATGACGCTGGAGAGACAATTACTTTTTCCGTAGTTTTTTCGGAGTTAGTAAATGTAACTGGAACCCCAGTACTTAATTTCACCGCAGCTGGTGCAAGTCAAACAGCTACTTACAACAGCGGAACGGGGACGACAACACTTACTTTTGATTACACAGTCCCTGCCTCAGGAGTCAATGATGGAGATGGGGTAGATGTTACCGGTATTGCCGGAACGGTAAAAAATGCAGGACTGGAAGATGCGGATTTTTCCGGAGCAACCCAAACGATAGCGACTCATATCGATACCGATGTTCCAACTGTTAATAGCATAACTATCACTTCCACGGATGGAAACGTATCGGGAGGAACCCGATATTTACAGGCCGGAGACGGAGTAACGGTACAAGTAACTCTTGTCGCTAATGATACTCGTGCCAATACTACCGCAGCTACACTTTCAGTAGGAGGAAATTTGGTTTTTAGTAGTACTGCCGATGCCGGCACTACCAATACTTATCAAAAATCTACAGCTGGCACTTTTTTTAATGGGACAAATGGAAATCTTACGGTTACGGCTTTTACTTTTAACGATTTTGCCGGTCGAACGGGAAATACAGCCGCTGTTACCTTTCCAGTAAATCCTCCCATACCTTTTGTGATAGATACAACCTTACCTGTTATAACTTTTACCGATAATGTAGTAGCAGGACCAGTAACGAGTGACACCATTAATATTAGTGTTACAGATACCAATGCTGACACCGCTACTTACCAATACGGATTTTCCGCGGATGCAACTTGTGATGCGACTGATACATATGGAAATGCATTTGTTTCTGGGACTGGTTTTACAATTAATGCTGAGACTAATAATGGTAATTGGATTTGTGCACGGGCAACGGATTTGGCGGGAAATACTGCTTATGCGGCGAGTGCTAATGACTTGAATATTGATGTAACGGCCCCAACACTTACGGCTGTTTCTATAGCCTCTAACAATGCAGATACCACTCGTGCAAGAACCAATGACACGATCACCATAACTTTTACAGCTAATGAAGCAATCGCGGGTCCTACCGCTACTATTTTAGGGCGAACTGCTACTGTGCTAAATACAGCTGGCAATACTTGGACCGCATCACTATTAACGGTCGGTACCGAACCCGAAGGCGTGGTAGCTTTTTCGATTGATGCGACTGATGTCGCTGGAAACGCTATGACCGCAGTTACTGCCACGACTGATGCGAGTTCGGTAACCTACGATCGTACCAATCCGATGATTACCTCAGTAGAAATTGTTTCCAATAACGCCTTTGGCGTGGATAATGTTGCGGGAACGCAAACACATTATGCCAAAACGGGCGAAATTGCCACACTGACTATTGTGACCAATGAAGCCATCAATATACCACAAAACGCTACCATTTTGGGTATGCCAGTAACCTTTGCCAATCCGAGTGCTGATGATGTCACTTGGATTGCTACTTATACTTTTACGGGAACCGATACAGAGGGTATTGTATCCTTTAGTTTTCAAGTAGCTGATTTGGCTGGAAATGGTTTGGTCACCGTAACTAACACTACCACCGACACTTCCCGGATTATTTTTGATCGCACAGCCCCCTCGGCTCCATCTACTTTAACGGTTAATGATAAGGATGGAGTAGAACAAGGCCAGTTTAAGCATCGGAAATCTGCTACTTATACCTGGTCAAACCATAACGACAACAGTACAACCGGCACGACTGATGTATCTACCATATACCAATTTTTTACACGTTTTACCCACCCGAGTAACGGAACCAGTGAAACTGCCACTGTAAACTCCTCTACCACTTCTTGGGCACCAACAATACCGGTACCAGAAGATGACCCCTATCAACTGGAATTAAAAATCCGTGATAAGGCAGGTAATGAAACTGCTTGGGAAGTGGTATATACTCAACGATACACCAATGGATTATCCGGTGTTGTTACCGATGAAAAAGGACAACCTATCTCTAATGTGTTGATAAGAGTAGTGCCAAAATATAATGATACTTGTTTATATAATGTGTATATTTGTCTTTATCGAACCAATGCAGATGGAGAATATTTTGCGGTACTCCAAAAAGATCGCGATTATATTGTTACTTTTTACAAACCCAATTATTTTTTAGAAAAACACGCATTTCATATGCCACCAGTGGATGATGTAGAGCATGATATAACCCTACAAGAAATTCCCTATGACGATGTACAACAAAGTTTTTTGGAAACCGTACGGGTACAAACCACTGAAAGCTTTGTAGATGACGAAGGAAATATACACGCGACAGAATTGTATGCCTCTGCTCACAGCGGAGAAATTACTGCGAAAAAAATTGATGACTACATCGAAATCAATAGCTTTGGACGCATATCAAAAGTGAGCTCTAACGACCCAAAAGTTATTGCCGCTGGTCCTTATCCCGATAATAGTTGGCGGGTATACAATGCTGGAAATATCGAAAAAATCTTACAGTTAAAACCTTTGGGAGATTATATAACTCGCGGAATTAGTTCTGGAAAAAGTGACAATTATAATTCTGGTGGTTCTCGCATTGGAGTATACGAACAGACCGGAAACGGCATGATCGGTCATCGGCAAGCTGGTCAACGTCGTGATACTTATATGTATAATAATGGATTTAGGCTCACCGAAACTGAAAGTAAGGCCGAAATAGCCCAATTGAATGCGGGCGTGCGGGGCGAAGTTTTGACCTATATCAATGCAAACGGTTATGAAATTTTCCGCGGATATGTGGCAGGAAAAATGAATATAAAACGACTACAAAATCCCGAAAAATTTCAGCAAAAATTAGTCGCCCGGAGCAATGTAACTGGTAGTGGAAACCTGGAAAATACGGGAAAAAATCTGGCAAAAATAAAAGCATTTATACGGGTCAGCAAACCACACTATGGAATATATGAAAGTGGAGAAACTAAATCCTTTTTGATAAAAAAAGAACTCCAAAAGTCTGTTCAGAAAAAAGCGCGAAAAAATTATGCCCCTAGAGGAAAAGGCGCCACCGAAAAACGAACAATGAAACATATCAAACCGCGTAGTGCAGATGCCGCCTATGCCGCAAAAAACCGCGCTAATTACAAGAAAAATAAAATCAATAAAACCGAACGAAGAATTTATAATCGCCGAGAACCAGTTCCATCGCGAATCCAGAAATCCCAAGCCCCCGTTTATATGATGGTGGGCGATAAAAAAGTTAACCTCGATGCCGTCTTTCGATAGAGGCAGACTGTTATAAGTCCTGGAGGGGGGAGGAAGTCCCGTCCCGCGTATGCGGGACGGGAATTTTTTCACAAACCCGCCACCTAATAAAGAATGAAGATAGACAGGAAAAAAATACGGATAATGAAAGAGTTAATCGCTGATTATTAACAAATAATCTAACAATCTACAATCTAATATCTAATATCTAATATCTAATTTCCCAAAAGCTTGTAACTTGTAACTTTTTTATCTCATCGACCACAAAAAACTTTTTTGGGAATTCGTAAATCTACATATTTCACCTCCCCTCGTCGAAAAGGACACAACTCTTCAATATGGTGTAATTTTTCCAACTGATTTTCGATGGATTCCCTCAAATCAATCCATAGCCCAACCCCTTGGAGTGTGAAAAAATGTGCTTCATACGCATAAAAAAACCAATCAATATCCTTAACAGGGATGTGATGATCATCTTGCAAATAGTGATAAATTTTTATAAGGGCCTCCATTTCCGATTTTTCTGCTAATATCATTCCCGACCGCAGCGGTTTCTCATAATTTTTCAGTCGAATGAGCGGAAGGCCTTCTGATGCTTTTTTAAAAAGTAATATTCCGTCGGCTGATAGGGAAAAATGATCCGCAGTTTTTTCGAGGAGAATATTAAAAATGGCGGGAGAAATCCCCACTTCTACGATTAAATTATCAGGCCATTTTTCCTTTACCACAATGGAATTGAGGGAGGAAAATTTTTTCAAAAGCGTTGTCTTTACTTCCTGTTTGGTAAGAAAAAGCATGTTTTTTCCGATTAAATCGGACAAGACTTCCTGGATCACGGTGATATCGGTACTGGGATCATGACGCAATACTTCGATTTTTTTTAGTTTGAAATATGGAGAAAAAATTGTTAGAAGTACGCCCAAGAATATCAGGAAAAACAACATCTTTCCCAAAAAATTCCACTGAATTAAAGGCAGGAAATTTTTCCCCGAAAATACTCGAGAAAGGATATTGAGGAGGCGATTTCTGAATCTTTTAGAGGTATGTTTGTGTGTTTGACGTGTTTCTAGCATCAAAAATTTTTTCCGATCTTTGGTTTTTTTTATCCTCCACATCTCTTGCCGATTATAGCCGTTTGAATGTTTGAGCCAATCTAAATTAGCTCTATAAATAATAGATAACAAGTTGTAAGTGAAAAGTAGAAAGCTATAAGTTGCACCCTCCTGACAAGGGGATCGGGGGAGGGTTTGGTAAATAAAATTTGACACGCTAAAAAGGTTTCCTAGAATTTCGCAGTAATATTTTTAATTTTAACCTAACAATGACTGCTACTTTTGATCGTTCCAAGACCCATGTAAATGTGGGTACCATTGGTCACGTAGACCACGGAAAAACCACACTTACCGCCGCACTTGCTGCTCGTTCGGCTGCTCGATTTGGCACTACCGCAAAATCTTATGCCGATATTGCCAAAGGAGGTATTGTTCGTGATGCTAGTAAGACCGTTACCATTGCTTCGGCTCACGTAGAGTATGAATCTGAAAAACGGCATTACGCACATATCGATTGTCCTGGACATGCCGATTACGTAAAAAACATGATTACTGGTGCTGCCCAAATGGATGGCGCTATTCTGGTAGTTTCGGGTGTCGATGGCGTGATGCCACAGACTCGGGAACACATCTTGTTGGCTTCACAAGTAGGGGTAAAACAAATCGTTGTTTTCTTAAATAAATGTGATATTGCTGATGCCGAATTGCTAGAATTAGTAGAAATGGAGGTACGAGGACTTTTGAACAAACACGGATTTGATGGTGATAATTGTCCAGTGATCAAAGGAGCTGCCAAGCCAGCTGTAGATGCTCCAAACGATGATGCCGCCAATAAATGTATTGATGAATTAGTAGAATCTTTGGATAACTACATTCCCGAACCAGAACGAGAACTCGACAAGCCATTCCTTCTTTCGGTAGAGGATGTATTTTCCATCAAGGGTCGTGGTACTGTAGCTACTGGTCGTATCGAACAAGGAATTGTAAAAGTGGGAGAAGAAATCGAGATTGTAGGATTGCGAGAATCGAAAAAAACTACAGTGACGGGCGTAGAAATGTTTAAAAAACTATTAGATCAAGGGCAAGCCGGAGACAATGTGGGTTTACTGCTTCGAGGTGTAGAACGTGAAGATATCGAACGAGGACAAGTACTCGCCAAACCAGGCTCTATTACTCCTCATACCGAAGCTGATGCCGAAGTATACGTATTAACAAAAGAAGAAGGAGGACGACACACTCCATTCTTCAAAGGTTATAAACCGCAGTTTTTTATCCGAACAACGGATGTAACCGGAGAAGTAGTGCTTCCCGAAGGAACTGAAATGGTAATGCCTGGCGACAACGCCAAATTCCACATTATCATCCAAAAACCTGTAGCGCTCGCCGAAGGAACTCGCTTTGCGATCCGTGAAGGAGGTAGAACCGTTGGTGCGGGAGTGGTAACTAAAGTTACTAAATAATTTTTTCGAGAATTTTTCAGAAACACCCATCTTTCTTTGAAAAGGTGGGTGTTTTTTTGCGGGATTTTTTGGGAAATCCGCCAGGGGAAGTTTGAAGTGCGTACCGCGGATGGGCAGTTACGATTTTAGAAAGGGGTAGTTATACGTTATTACTGGTAGAGCTAATAACTAACCACTAACAACTTTTTATCTAACAATCTAATGACTTAACTATCCAACAGCTATCTTCCTTATAACTTAGCCTAAAATACTCGTGCTAACACTCTCTTTTGGTACCAAAAGAAACTTACCAAAGCTAGACTGAGAAAAAATAAATTTTCCGCGGGTCCAGAGGTCGCTAACTGGGTAAAAAATTCTGACCCCATTCCAATAGTTTCATCTCCATTGGAAAACACTCCCACCACTTTTACTTCATAATTTTTTCCGCCCTTTACCAAAAGCTCATAGCTCGTCGCACCGGCGGGGAGAGTTTCTTGTAGATTCCAAGAGCTGTGATCTATTTTTACATACACTCGATGCTCGGCAATCCCTGTGGCTACTTCCCAAAAAATATTTACCCGACCTTCATCGATAAAAGATCGATCGATAAACAAATTTCCAACATCTCGTTCCTCGTCGGAATAAATCGTTTGATGTAGGGAAATATTCTCGTCGGCATAAATTTCTTCTCCTGCTTGATCAGAGCTCTGATGCCACCCATCATAAAAATCCAAAGAATCGTCTGGTTTTACTGGATCTTCAAAGACTTCCAGGTCTTCTACCAAAATTTCTTCCGCATTTTTATCATTCGATTCTAAAGTTTTTGTAAAAAAACTATCAGCCGCTTTTGCAAAAAAAGTGGTACTATCGATCAATCCAGAACTCACTGGATTTCCAGCCAGGTCTTCCACTGCCGCACTCGCCAAAACTCGATACTCTTTTCCGGCTTGTAGTACACCGATATCGAATGTAAAAAATACGCCATTTCCTTCGGTGGTGGCAGTATTAGGATGGATATTTTCTCCTGTAACGGTATCGGTAAAGGTAAAATAATCCGCAATCCCTCCCGATTTAATCTCCTCCGACATGGCAACCGTCACTTCACTTTCGGCACTATGATCGGCAGATAAAAGTGTAGGAGGGGTCGTATCGGACGAAAAACTCTGCATGGGCGTAGCAGAAATTTCACGAGAAAAATCATATGATTCTTCTCCTAGTCCATCCACAGCCACCACGGAAAAATAGTAGGTTTGATCATTTTCAAGTCCTGTTATGGTATGGCTTGTGATAGCATCCAGGGTAAATTCATTATTTTCATATTCAAAAACGGGTTGTTCTTCGGTTGGTTGGAAAGTTTTTTCCCCAGAAATTTTTCCATAATACACTCGGTAGTTGATAATTTCTCCCTCCAGGCTGAAAGATTCATCCCAGGTAAGCGTTACTTCGCTGTCTCCAGCTTTGGCTTCTAGACCCGAAACAAACCAGGGAAATCCCTCCAAATAATAATTTTGGTGATATTTTTGATCCTCTTCGCTCATCTGTCCTAACTCCAAATCACCAAAAACTTTTTGGGCGAGGCTAATCGAAGAAATAAGCACCAAACAAAACACAGAAACAATGATTTTTTGAAGCATAATAAAGATTTCATTAAATTTATAAATCCCGCCATTATATCATTTTTTTCTAAGAAAAACAAGTGTATGTTTTAGCTCATAAAAAACCTAACCCAAACAAAGTTCGTTAGTTCACAAAAATCTGACTAAAAAGAAGAGACAATTATCAATAAAAAAATGTCTTCTCAAGCCAGAATGGAACTCACAAGAATCGTTACTCAAGGATATCTCAAAGCCAAGAGTCGGTTAGAAAAACTAAGATTCTAGATGAGTTTTGTGCTAATACGAATTACAACCGTAAGGAAACGTCGATAAAAACGACTCACAAAAAATTATAAGATTTTTCCGCGGAAAAAAATGCTTTATCCAACTTTCTCTAAAATTTTATTGACAAGCCTTTGCGGCTCTCTAGAATCGGCGGGCTTTTTTAGGGTTTTATGGCGAAAAATGAAGATGTGGTAACCGTTTCTGGAATTGTGGTTGACGCCCTTCCGAATGCGGAATTTCAGGTAGAGCTTGATCCAGAAGTTTTCGGTCCCCAGTACTTCGTTACCGCCAGTCTTTCTGGGAAAATGCGCATGTATTCCGTTCGTATTACCCGGGGAGATAAGGTGGATTTAAAAATCATGTCTACTGATACAGCCCGCGGACGCATCGTCTATCGTCATCGTTAATTTATGAAAGTTGTTTCCTCACTCAAATCGCTCAAAAAAAGGCAAGGCTGCCAGGTGGTACGCCGGCGAGGACGCACTTATGTAATTAATCGAAGAAATCCTCGATTTAAAGCTCGTCAGGGCTAGTTTCTTTTTTATCAAAATGCGTATATCTGGTAATAATATTCCCACTGAAAAACGATTAGAAATTTCTCTCCGATACCTCTTTGGAATCGGTCCTACTCGGGCTAAAAAGTTATGTGATATGACAAAAATTAGTCCTGATAAACGAGTAAAAGATTTAACATCAGATGAAGAAGAAAAACTGCGGAAAGCATTATCGGACATGGGATGCATGGTAGAGGCAGATTTGCGTCGAGAAATTTCTCAAAATATAAAACGACTTCAAGATGTCGGATCTTATCGTGGATATAGACATAGGCGTCGCTTACCCGTTCGTGGTCAACGAACAAAAACCAATAGTCGAACCAGAAGAACCGGGGCTCGTGTTGCCATCGCTGGTAAGAAAAAAGTTACTAAATAATCCCTTTGTATTTTTTGTAAATGTCTACCAAAACTAGCAAACGAACTCGAAAAACCCTGGATCACGCACGAATATATATTCGTGCCAACTACAATAATACCATTGTAACCCTTACCGATCCAAAGGGAGCTGTTTTAGGCTGGTCTTCTCCAGGAAATCAGGGTTTTAAGGGGTCTCGTGAGTCGACTCCTTACGCTGGCCAAGTAGCTGCCGAAGCGGTGGCAGAAAAAGCTATGACAATGGGAGTGAAAACGGTAGATGTGTATCTGAAGGGTATGGGTCCTGGACGAGATCAAACGATTCGAGGTCTTATAAATAAAGGTTTGGATGTAACTTCCATCACTGATCGAACCCGAGTACCTCATGGTGGCTGTAAATCTCCTCGCCAGAGAAAAGTATAATTTTTTTATTTTTATGAAATACACCGGTCCAAAAACTCGCTTATGTCGTCGGGAAGGAATAAACCTTTTTTCTGCCCCTAAATATCAAAAAATCATGACACGCCGACCAGGTGTGCCTGGTATGCACGGAACCAAAAGAATGGCTAAGCTCTCGGAATACGGAAGACAGTTGCGAGAAAAACAAAAACTGAAACGAACTTATGGTTTGTCCGAGAAACAATTTTTTCGTTATGTCGATGCGGCTACTCGAAAAAAAGGAATTACTCATGAAATATTGATCAAGGCTCTCGAGTCTCGACTCGATAATGTTATCTTTCGATCTGGGTTGGCCCTCACCCGAGCACAAGCCAGACAATTTGCTAGTCATGGAATTTTTTTACTCAATGGTCGCCGCATAGATATTCCTTCAATCGAGGTAAAACCAGGAGACATGATAGAGGTGCGATCAACCAAAAAAGATTCTCCAATTTTTCACAAAATCCGCGAAGAAATTCCAGACCACAAACCTCCACAATGGCTCAATGTAGATATATCAAAACGAAGTATTACCATACAAGATATACCCGACACATCTGATATCGAAGCTTCCATTGAGTCTCGTCTTATTATTGAATTTTATTCTCGATAATTTTTATTATCTCTTCGTATACAAAATAAATATTTTTTTACCTCCCAAATCTCATGCACATCCTTCACGAAATCATTGGCGCTCCCAGAATTTGCATCGAAAAAGTGAGTAAAACTTTTGCGAATTTACGCGTCAATCCCCTGCCTTCTGGCTTTGGTCTTACTCTTGGAAATGCTTTGCGACGGGTCCTTTTTTCAAGCCTTCCGGGTACGGCAGTAGTGGCCATAAAGGCTCCTGGTATTGCCCATGAATACGACACCCTTCCTGGAGTAAAAGAATCCATGCTAGATATTATCCTCAATTTGCGTCAACTGCGTTTACAAAAATTCTCTAAGGGAGTCGAAGAAGTGCAATTACCACTAGTAAAATCGGGGGTGGTAACCGCCAAAGATTTGAAAATTTCTAGCGATATCGAAATCCTGGATCCCAACCAAAAAATTGCCACTTGTGATGGAGCAAGCCCAAAAACAATTCTTACCCTTCGAATCGAAAAAGGCGTTGGTTTCCGATTGATTACCAACGAAGACAGTGCCAATGAAGTAGAATCAGAATATATCTTGATAGATGCTAATTTCTCTCCCATTATCAAGGCAAAATACGATGTAAATCCTGCTCGGGTTGGAGATCAAACAAATTTAGATGAGTTATATCTAGAAGTAGAAACTAACGGATCCATCGAAGCAGAGGCAGCAATTAAACTTTCCGCGACTATTTTGGAACGATATTTTAACCTCTTCAATGTAGAAGATGCTTATACCGACCAAGATTTTACGGCTACTTTTTCGGAAATAAAAAAACGAGAAGAAAAAGCACAAGAAGAAGCAGCAGCAGCAGAAGAACAATCTTATGTGCCCATCGATATTTTAGGACTTTCACAGCGAACCCTCAACGCCCTCGTAAACGGTGGCATTACTACACTGGAAGACCTCCAAAGAACCCCTATGAGCCAATTAACACAACTTCGCGGATTTGGTCAAAAGGCCAAAACCGAACTAGAACAAGTGCTATCGGAACAGGGATATAAATTACCTTCTAATCTTCGAATATAAATTCTCATGCGACACAGAAATACGAAAGCCATTTTAAATCGTCCCGCCGACCATCGTAATGCGATGGTTCGAAATCTTATTACTTCTCTTTTTGAAAGGGGATCCGTAGAGACAACCGACGCAAGAGCCAAAGAATTATCTGCTCGCGCCGATTCTCTTTTGGCTCGATTAAAAAAATATCTAGAAGACAATAACGAGCGAGAAGCTATTCGTACACTAAAACAAATTGTCTTCACCGAGGAGGCTTCGCGAAACGCTATAGAATACGCCAAAAAATCTGCGAAAAAATCAGGATTTGTGCGCGAAATAAAAACTAGACATCGAGCGGGTGATGCCGCATTGATGGTTTGTGTGTCCCTTATTGATTCTTAAAAAACCCATGAAAAAAACCACGATCCATACCGAATTTAAAAATGCTACTCGTCAATGGGTAATTGTCGATGCTGCCGAAAAACCACTGGGAAAAGTAGCGGTGCTAGCGACTGATCATTTACGAGGAAAAAATCGCCCCGACTACACTCCTCATATCGATTGTGGAGATTATGTGATTATCACTAATGTAGAAAAAATAGCGGTTTCGGGTTCAAAAGAATCGGATAAAAAATATTTCCGTTATTCGGGATATAAAGGAAATGTACGAACACAAAATCTTTCAAGTATGCGAGAAAAAAATCCGCAGAAAATTTTAAAAAGGGCCATTTATGGCATGCTTCAAAAAAATCGCCTTCGACCACAACAGATGAAACGACTCACGCTGGTAGTAGGAGATAAAAATCCTCACGAAGCACAAAAACCAACCCCTATTTCTTTATCGTTTTAATATTTATGAGTCAAAAAAGCGCCTATTTTTATGCTAACGGACGTCGAAAAACGGCAGTAGCAACTGTACGACTTTTCCCAGACGGAAAAGGAGATATCACGATCAACGGAATTAAGGCCAAAACCTGGTCTGATGACGATGCAATGCTTTTGACTATTTTTAAGCCATTAGAACTTTTGGGAGGCAAAAAAGAATATGATCTCGAGATAATAACTAGTGGAGGTGGTAAAAAAGCTCAAGCTGATGCAATTTCTCTCGGAATTTCACGAGCTATCGCAAAAAAAAATGGAGACTTTCGACAACAACTCAAATCAGAGGGATTGCTGACTCGAGATGCTCGGATAAAAGAGCGAAAAAAACCAGGACTCAAGAAAGCCCGTCGATCACCACAATGGGCAAAACGGTAGGAAGCAACTACAAGCCTTTGGAAAATTAAAGATTATAAATTAGCTAACAAGCTATTGGCTGGTTAGCACTGTTAGTCGTTAGCCGATAACGCGAATCCTTATAGGTAAAAACCGTGACTTTTCGTTACGGCATGACCATGGGAATTTCCTCATGAATTTTTTCGTAGAAAAAATACGGATAAAAAAGGACCATAGCTATACTAGCTTGCTTTAATAATTTCCGCAGAAATTATAGAAGCATAAAACGAAGTTTCTATTTTAGCGAAACCAAAATAGTGACGTCATACGAAGTCTACTGGAAATCGAAGATTTCAGTCGCAAACGAGTATAAAATGAAATTTTAAAAGCGTTTGAGTATAAATTTAGAGCTAATAGCTTGTTAGCTTGTGGACTTGTGAGCTACCCAAAGGTTTACCTCTTGTCACCTGCCCGCTTATGTGATTTTTTTGACCAGGGATTTATACCGCTCTCCAAATATCGAAGCTTCAAAATTTTCCACGGATTTTTGTATCTCTTGTGAACAAAAGTTTTGTTCTTCTTTTTCAAAAAATTCCAGTGCTTTTTCCAAGCCTTCTGAAGTTTGTTCATCAAAAAAAATTCCGTTCTTTTTTTCTAGTAATACATCCAGTACGCCGCCCGCCCGATAGGCAATGACTGGTGTTCCTGAGGCCATTGCTTCCAATTGTACAATGCCCGCATCTTCGCGCTGTGGTAAAATAAGCGCCCGAGCTTGCGCCAATAAATCCCTTTTTTTTACCTCATCTACCCGCCCCAAAAAAGTGATATTTTTGGCATTTTTCGCTATTTTTTCCAGAGTTTTTCGCTCGGGTCCATCGCCGGCGATAATTAATTTTTTCGCAGGATTTTTTACGAATGTTTGCACGAGTAAATCAAATTTTTTATACGCCACCAATCGACCCAATCCCAAAAAATAGTCCGATTTTTTCGCGGAAAATTGTACCGAATTTGCATCAAATGGTGGATATAAAACGTGTGAATCCAAACCGTACCAATCCCGTACTCGTGCAGCGGTTTCGGTAGAGTTGGCAATGTAGCTATCGGGGTTTTTTCGAAATGCATAGTCACGCCGACGGATACACTCCAGCATCCACTGCGCCACATGCCATATCCCAAAAGGAAATCGCCGAATTCGCGGATCGTAATGCGGCTCCCAAGCGTATCGCATGGGAGTATGGATATAGCAAATATGGATCTGGTTTTTCCGCGATTTTTTTACATTTTTTGCCACACACGAAGAAAAGCTCAAAATCACATCAAATTCCGATAAATCGTGAGAGCGAATCGCCGCAGAAAGTAGTGGCAAAAATAGCTGATAATGACGTTTGGCAAAAGGAATGTGTTGTAACCAACTCGTGCGAATGCGACTGAAATCAGGAAAAAAGGTTTTTACTGCGGAAGCATCGGCAACCGTGGTGAAGATGGGCGCAGCAGGAAACATATCTGCCACAGCTTTTATCACACGCTCCGCTCCTCCTAGATTGGTGAGCCAGTCGGTTACTAAGCAAATTTTTTTATGGGAAAAATCGTAATCCATGCCCACGCATAGTAGGAAATTTCTGTGAAAAAACCACGGAAAAATTTAGTAAATCAAGATGTTGGACGACGCAGAAGTTTTGATATAATGAGAACAGAAAAAATACTTGTATTTTTTTAAAAAATAGTTTATAATGGTAATGTATTTGATTTTAAAATAAATGAAACAGAAACAAGGTCCAGATAATGATCAAAGCGTGCTGGATAAAGTGAGAACTACCGGGGATGTGGACAGTAATATGAGAAAAGTCGCAGAAAAAGTAGAAAGTACTTTATTGGAAAGAGATGATGCAGCAAAACTAGTATTAACACGACTGCTGTGGCTTCATGAAAATAACTCAAAAATATTCGAACAATTAAAAAAAACATATTCTACACCAGAAGACCTCGACATAAATCCTGAGGATGAGGACGATCAGACACCAAAAGACGAAATTCATGAGAGTTCCAACCAACAATCGCTATTCCCTGAAGAAAAAAAAGATCCTACTATTCCAAATGAAAGAATAGACATTTTTATCTCACCTGAGAGAGGACCTATTCTTCCTGAAGAAGAAATGGTCGCACAAAAATATAAGAAAATTTTTGATTTAATAGAAGGCAAACAGTCCCCTACGACTGATGAAATACTCAAATTATTTAATGAGATGCCACTAAATAGAATGGATGAATTATATGCATTTAAAGGCATGACAGCACAACACACCCCACCTACTCCAAACGAAGTAGCTGAGTGGATACTTAGACATCAAAAAGAACCCAAGCAAGATGAATTTTATGTCCAGTATATGCAAGGAATAAAAAATGCTATTGAGGCATTTTATGCTGATACCCGTAGACCTGGAAACGGAAACCTTTCTTCTTTTGTGATCCGTGCAGAAAATGCCTATAACAACATAACAACAGAAGGTACCGATATACAACTACCCAATAAATATGCAACACCAGACAAAATCTAAAAAAATCCGCGGAAATTAGATTTATAATTCAAAATTTAACATTATAATCCGGAGGATGAAAATCCTTTTGCTGGGTTCTGGGGCGCTAAAAATTGGCGAAGCGGGAGAGTTTGATTATTCGGGAAGTCAGGCCATCAAGGCGTTTAAGCGAAACGGGCACGAAGTGATTTTGATCAATCCAAATATTGCCACGGTGCAAACCGACCCCGCCGAATTTGGAAACAAAAAAACCAGTGCCGACAAAGTGTACTTTTTACCCGTGACGGTAGATTTTGTGAACAAAATAATTGAACAAGAAAAGCCAGACGCCCTCGCACTTTCTTTCGGCGGACAAACCGCACTCAATTGTGGGTTGGAACTCGAGAAAAAAGGCGTACTGAAAAAACATAATATAAAGGTTTTAGGCACGCCCGTCGCGGTAATCCGTGCTACGGAAGATCGCGAAATTTTCGTAAAAAAACTATCCGAAATCGAGGTAAAAACCCCCAGATCTATTGCCGCGACTACTCAAAAATCCGCGGAAAAAGCCGCCGAATGTATTGGGTTTCCGCTTATCATCCGTGCGGGTTTTGCCCTGGGCGGAAAAGGCTCGGGATTTTGTGAAAACATGAAACAGTTCAAAGAAATGACCACCGAGGCATTTTCCTTTTCTTCACAAGTATTGGTCGAAGAAGATCTGCGTGGCTGGAAAGAAATCGAATACGAAGTAGTGCGCGATGGCGCCGATAATTGCATCACCGTGGTAAATATGGAAAATTTTGATCCACTGGGCGTGCATACGGGTGAATCAATCGTTGTTTCCCCCTCGATGACACTCAGCAATGCCGAATATCAAATGCTCCGAACCGTCGCCATAAAAACGATTCGGCATTTAGGTATTTTGGGCGAATGCAATATTCAGTATGCCCTGGATCCAAAACATCCGCAGGAATATCGGGTAATCGAGGTAAATGCACGCCTTAGCCGTTCATCCGCTCTGGCTTCCAAAGCAACAGGATACCCGCTCGCAGCCGTGGCAGCAGAAATTTTGTGCGGCAAATCGTTGCCCCAAATTACCAATGCGGTGACCAAAAAAACCACGGCTTTTTTCGAGCCTGCCCTCGATTATCTGGCGGTAAAAATTCCGCGGTGGGATCTACAAAAATTTCGCAAAGTATCGCAT
>Ga0209562_1000315_pt1 | contig 17418 bp, 13 predicted proteins | sample WorMetvacBELIZE2_FD_187399 | JGI IMG/M metagenome (GOLD analysis project Ga0209562, IMG submission 187399) | Marine gutless worms symbiont microbial communities from Max Planck institute for Marine Microbiology, Germany - Olavius vacuus BELIZE.2... | ecosystem: Host-associated > Annelida >... | reverse complement strand
TTTGGTTTGCCGAAGAAAACGAATCGTGTACGGCCATCTGGCAATTTTCTGATACCCGGGACATAAGTATTGGTGTCCAATGGAATATCCAGGGTCGAAACCAATATCCCGCGATTGTCGTATTCCTTATTGGAATTTGGGTCGGTAGTCCATAGGCCATCCACAATCATGCGGTATCGAATCCGCTTTTGCCCTTCGGGTATTTTCATTGTGAGAATGAAGATACCGTGGCGGTTTTTTTCATAGTTATAAAATGTGCTGAAGTTTTCCCTCTCCAAGGCAAGGGATACGGCTTGAGTTCCTGGCGGAGCGGAGTAACTCATCATGATGGAATTGTTGCTGATATAAGGTTTTGACGAGTTTTTCGCGTTTAATATTCGGTGGTGAAGCTCCAAGTCGAACGAAGCGGCATTGGTCGAGAGAATTAATGCTAGAAACAGAAAGATGGCTAAAACTGTTCTGTATATACGGTACGACATTGATGCCTCCCACATCTATCATCTTCGGTTGTTACTGAAGCTGTATTAATGGTGCAATAGTTCAACAGAGCATTTTTATCGCCGATAAATGGTGTAGGATACGTATTCGATGCCAAGTCTTAACGTACTAGACACCCTAAAAACGCAGATTAACGCTTTAGGCGACGAGCCGCGCTTACTCTCTGAACGCGGGAGAGCTCCGCTGGAGAGTATTCCGCCTGAGACAGCACCCGATGTTCCCGCAATTGATACTGATATTGGGGATATCACCAAAGAAGATATCTCTGAAACTCTCGATGCTGATTTGAGGGAGGCGGAACATCTTGAAATACCTGATGGGTTTGAAGATATCGAAGAATTGGCCAAGCCCGATGTTGATGACAGCGCTTTTGATGAACCTGATACTCTCGATATCGAGGAGGCTCTGGGTGACATAGATACGACTGAAAATCCCGCCGCGATTGAGCTGTTCTTGGATGAAGAATTCAGCCTCGATGAGAAAGAAGAGTTTGCCACTGAAAGCGCGGATAAAGACGAAACTCCTGAGTTCTCAGCGGACGATTTCGGCGATGAGTACAGCCTTGATGAAGAGGAGGTCAGTCTAACCAAAGACCTGAGCATTGATGATACCGATCTTCAAGATGAGCAAGCTGAAGATGAAGAGGGGGATGAAACTCAGGGATTTGCGATTGATGAGGCCGATTTCCATTCCATACAGCGCACTCTTGGTAAACTTCCCAGAAATCTGAAAATTGCTCTCGAAGAGTTGCTGGCGGATGAGAGGCGAACTCCAACCGATATCAAACCCCTCGTGGATGCTTTGATTGCAGGTAGAAGAATTAGATATCTGGCCGCGAAGTACAAAGCCATCACCAAGAGGACTATCAAACTTCCCCGGAGTTACGCAAAACGATCAGGCCTTTTGCGCGAACAGCAGCGTGCATCCCTTGCTTATCGACTGCTGAGTGAGGGGTGGTCAATTGTTCGGGTTATTTTGCTTGTTATCAGTGTGAGCTGGGTATTGGGCGCCGTGGTGTTTATGTGGGTTTATCGTCCTATTATGGGAGAACGATTGTACGCAAAGGGACTGGACGCGATCGTTGTAGATGATTTGGCAGCAGCCGATCAGTATTTTTTCGATGCCTGGGATGGTTGGCCACTGTTTCAAACCGAGGCAGTCGCAGATCGCATCGGTGGGGCGTCTATTGTCGTCAAAGGCTGGAAGAAAAATAAACGCTGGTTAGATTATGCTAGAACGTTTCGGAATAGAAGGCATTGGACCGCTGCGCGGGATTTTTATGAAGGCTACCTAAAGGTGAAGCCCGAATCCAAGGATGTTCGCCTCGAATATGTTGATTTCCTCTCAGAGGTGTTAGGAGAGTATCAAGCTGCCATCAATATCCTTGAAAACTTGCCGCCCCAATCTTCGCGAAGATGGGACCGGGAATTCACACTCGCCGCGGGCGATGTTTTTCTGGATTGGAGCGAAGACGACCCCAGCAAATATGAAAAAGCGCGTTTCCGATATGCGAAAGTGCTTGAAAATTCTCGCAATGACGAAAGAGCTATCCTGTCCATGATGAAATATCATCTGCGGCTTAAGAACGATGAGGAAATCGAACTCTTGCGGCCGTTCTTCAACCAGGAAATTCCCCAAAGAACCGAGGCGCCCACACTTGCCGCGGAGGTTTATTCGGATCTTGCCCGTTATCTTATGGCCAGGGGTGAGATGAAAGAATCCAGAAGATTTATCAATCTGGCTCTGGGCGCGGATCCGGCGGCGCCTGAGCCTTCCTTTGTCGATGCTCTTTACTGGCGTCAGGTTGAAGACGATCAACAGGAACTACAGGCCTACAAGCGTACCTTGGTAAATCTTGAAGGACGGGACTCCCTTACCAAGAACGATTTGGAAATGAGAATACTCACCCTGGGCGGTATCGGGCGGATACAGGCTGAAAGGGCCTCGAAGCTTTCTTTGAACTCCCAGGAAACTGCTGATGCCTTTAGTTTGGCGAAGACAAGCTATCTCAAAGCAATAGACTTGTTTGAAGATGCCATGAGTCGGAATCAGGTTGGCGCCACACCGGAGTACGGCAAATTGTACCTTGAAATGGGTGATATCCTTTATCAGGGCATACATCGCGGCAGCGACCTTTCATTCACCCTCGCGTCCGATAGAAAGTTGATTGAGCATGGAACACCTCGCTTTAATGAGCTTCAACAAGCTGAGCGATATTACAACCAAGCAGAGAGATTATTCGGCAGAGATTCTGGTTATTCGCTTCCTCCTTATTCACTTTTCAGGCGGGGCTATATTCGATACCTTATGAATAGGGATGATGCTTTGCTAGACTACTATCGAGTTGCCCGCATCGAATCGGAAAACTATGAAGCTCGGATTGCTTTGGGAACCGTATTGCTCAGTGGAGGTGACTATGAGGCCTCAAGAAGTCAATACACGAGAGCCATAGAACTGCTTGATGATGAACTTCAACGTGACGGCGAAGCTTTCAATCCTGCCGATCGGCAAAGCCATACTGAACTTTTACTTCGCTACGTTGTGGCCTGGAATAACCTTGGAGTTGGCCGTGCTCATACAGCCGCGCAGGGCGGTAAAAAAGAAAATAATGCTTTGGCTCTGAGCGCTTTTACGATAGCGTCGGAGTATCTCGATGAGGTAATGGTGGGAATGGACTCCATCACAAGTCGCGGGGCGGTGGCAATGAGAGATACCGAAGAGCGCAGGATTGTTTCTGAGCTGGATGGAAGAACGTTCCATCTGGATACTGCTTCTATTCCGTATATCAATCGAATGCGTCTTTTGGGGCTTGATGAGGCAGAAGATGGAGGACAAGTTTACCTTTCATATCCGGATATCCCCTCAGAACTGGCGGCAAAGAACTAAGCTTACACATCAAACATCCAACCGAAAGGATCTTTCATTGCTCCGTATTGAATGCTCTTGAGTTCCTTGAGAAGGCTGATGGAAACAGAGTCATCTTCCAAGCTTGAGAATTCTTTGCTGCGGTTCTGATGAGTAAGGGAGCCCAGTGGCGTGATTCCCGCGGCCGTACCGGTGAGAAAACATTCGAGAGCCTCATCGAGAACTTTCTTCACCGGCAGAATTTCCTCATGGACATCCATGCCCCGATTGCGCGCGAGTGTGATCACTGACTCCCTGGTAATACCAGGTAGTATGGTATCGCTCAATGGCGGTGTTACCAGGCGCTTGCCGGGAAACAGCGCGAAGAAATTACTGGTCGATCCTTCCTCGATATTCTCCTGGGTGAGTGAATCAAGAAATATGGCCACCATGTATCCCTCATCGATCGCTTCGGCATTTGCCAGAGCTGAGCTGACATAGTTAGCGGCAGTCTTTATCCAGCCGATTCCAAGGGGAGTTGCCCGGATTCTTCGAGAGGTGACGGCATTGTTCTTTCCGGGTGCGAAATAGGCCGAAACCGTGGTGCAAACAGTCACAACCCAGGGCCTTGTCGTAAGATTGATACCGATACCTGGCTCCGTGTAGGTAAATGGCCTGATATATACAGCTTCCCCACTCAGCCAGAAATCATCCTCCCATTTCGGATTGTATGCCGGTGTAAATCCGATCATCTGGTTGCGGCGAACCGTCTCGGTAATGGCATTCAGTAGCAAATTCTCCCTGAGGGGAGGCATGCGCAAGCCTTTCATGGAGGAGTCCATGCGGGCGCAATTACGGTCGGGACGAAACAATTTCAAACTTCCATCAACCTGTGGAAATGCCTTCAGTCCCTCAAAGCAGCACAGCCCATACTGAGTTGTATAATTTACGAGTGGAAGATGTTGTAAATGGTTTCTCGCGTTGATGAGATTCTGATAGTCCTGTTCTTCGAGCGCGTTTTCCGCCTCGAAAGATAGATGATTTTGTTCTATGAACTCCTCCACCCAGATTTCACCGTCATAATGGGCACAATGAATCCAGGGGCATATAGAAAGATCAAATGCCATGTTCCTCACCTAGTGTTGCATAAGTTAGGATATATAGTAGGACGGCTGACATAGTTCGTCGAGACCTGAAACAGGGGGACTTGAAAAAATGGTGAATAATATCATAATTATGGCTGGTGGTGCCGGCAAACGTCTCTGGCCAGCCTCTGTGAAGAAGCATCCCAAGCAGTTTCTTAAGGTGAGTGGGAATAAGACTCTGTTTCTCACCACTCTTGAACGGGCTTTCGATCTTGGCATTACTGGGCTGATCTACATCATCACTCATGAAGGGCATGTTGAGTTGGCCGAAGCTGAATGCGCCCATCTGGACGCTGAACACCAGTCCAGGGTTGTCATTGTGGGCGAACCCATCGCGCGCAATACGGCACCCGCTCTGGCGCTTGCCGCTTCCCGAATTTCCCTTGATGGACGATTGGAAGAAACCTGCCTCGTTATGGCGGCCGATCATATCATATCTCCCATTGCCGCCTTCAAGGCTTCCGTGGAAAAAGCCTCTTTCGAGGCAATGAAGGGATTCATTGTTCCCTATGGCATTGTTCCTCAAGATGCCGCAACAGGATACGGATACATCGAAGCAGGCAACATGGCCGGAGAAGGATTTGAGGTGCTTTCTTTTCGTGAGAAACCCGATATTCAAACGGCTAAGCAGTATGTAAGTTCGGGTAGGCACTATTGGAACGCGGGTATGTTCACTTATCGGAACGATGTTTTTCTTTCGGAACTGTCCTCCTGCGCGCCGGAGCTGAGAGGCCTCTTCACTCATCCGAAAGAGGAGTGGTTTGAAAAAGTAACTCGCCATGGTATTCGAACCTACCTACCCAGTGAGAAACTCGTCAAGATTTACAAGAAATGCCCCGGAATTTCCGTAGACTATGCCGTGATGGAACGCAGCAACAAGATTCGTATGGTAAAAAGCGAATTTGAATGGAATGACATTGGCAGCTGGGATGTCATAGCTGATATTGCCCCTTCATCCGATGTTCCTGTCTACAGCTATGATTCAAAAGGTAATTTCGTATACAGCGATCGACCGGTAGCTCTTTGCGGTGTGGAGAACCTCCTTGTCGTTGTGGCCAATAACCGTGTGCTAATCTGCCGAAAAGGCAGGAGTCAGTTAGTAAAAGAGGCCGCCGAGAAAGACTTAGATTGAGATTTTTCCGCTCATGATTCAAGCACGCCTCCTCAATAACCCGTCATATAAGATGACGCTTATCGAAGTAGGAGGTAAAGCGATGAATAACATGAACTCCATACCGTCAGAAGGGAATGTATTAGATAATACATCGGTTTGGTGTTGAACCAAGACATCAAAAGCCAACATCTTTGTTCGTCTATTCAGATGAGAATCCATAATAGGCAAAATCATCTATACCATTTGCAATCAGGCCTTTGTCAAAACTATTTAATCTAATCGAGAAAAATATCGAATAAACCTCTACAGGGTATGAATCTCTCAATCTACTCATTACATTGCCTCCATCAAACATAAACGAGGACACATAGATGGGAATCAGGATGATTGGGCTTAGAAGAAAGATGGAAAAAGTTAGTCGAGTCTGATGAAGCTCGGATGAATGTATTCGAGGACAAAGCCGGAGATCATTATGATCGGTTAGCAGAAATGCACAGCCACGCCATTAGAGCTAAGGCATCCTCTACCGAACAATCTCTGACATGCAAGAACTCAAAACTATCCTTGGCAAAGATGATTGGGACTGAATCAGATAGGGCTTCGACCCTAACAAATGGAGGTAAGTGATGACCTGCTTTGATCTGTACAATGCGGTAGAAGATGAGCCGAATGTTCAGGTTGTTATCAATCTGATCAAGCAGGAAGCATTGCGGAAGTTGACCGGTGATGATTTCACCATCAGGCCAACGGCAGGGAGGGAGGCGGTGATGATTGTGCCAAACTATGCACCGAGACGAACAAGAAAATTCGCAAGTGGGAGAAAGAGACTAGCAAACCACTAATTGAAGAAGCAAAGGCCAAGGTGAATGGCTAACACAAGCCCCTCTTCGGAGGTAGTTTTTTGGAGTAAGCATGTTTGACAAAAATAATTTGATGATTATTTATATGAAAGCCGATGCAATCCGTGATGGTCTGTTAATCAACGTGACTGACATAGAATCTAGCTTCGGGCTTACTGTCCATGTCGCAATCCATTCGGCCACGTAATGCGTCAATGTGGTTGAGAGTAATGAGAAGTATGAGGAATCGAGTCAGCTGATGCACTTTCTTATTCACTGTCATCGAGAGATTAGGAAGAACGATATGGATGTGAATCAAAACATGCTCAATGATGAGACTGTCATGCACACCGGACTTGGCGATAGTGGTGAATCGACACTAACCATCTGTCTACTAAGTGACTATAGCTGGTATACTGCCATATCAATCATCTTCGAGGTCGATATGGTAGGCAAGCCTCTCAGTTGGAACGAAATCAAGAGTCGGGCACTAGCGTTCTCCAAAGAGTGGGCTGAGGCCTCATATGAGCGGGGACAAGCTCAGACCTTCTGGAATGAGTTCTTCAATGTCTTCGGTGTAGTTAGGCAAAGGGTTGCGCGCTTTGAGGAGAATGTTAAGAAGCTCGGTGGCGGGGATGGATTCATTGACCTTTTCTGGAAGGGAGAACTCTTAATCGAACACAAGTCGCGTGGTAGGGATTTAGACAAAGCCTACTCACAAGCGATGGATTATTTCCCTGGCCTGAAAGACTATGAACTACCCAAACGGATTCTTGTCAGTGACTTCGCTCGTTTCAAGCTCTATGACCTTGTCGAAGGGGATGAGTATGAGTTCGCTCTCAACGATTTCCATGAGAATGTGAATCTCTTTGGCTTCATCCCCGGATATCAGACCCGAAAGATACAGGCTCAAGATCCTGTAAACGTAAAAGCCGCTGAGAAGATGGGTAAGCTCCACGATCAGATGAAAGCTGTTGGCTATGAAGGTCACCCTCTTGAAGTCTACTTGGTCCGTCTTCTTTTCTGCCTCTATGCCGAGGATACGACCATTTTCGAGAAGCAACAGTTCACGGCCTACATAGAAGACAAGACCAATGAGGACGGTTCAGACCTCGCTAATCACATGTCTCAGTTGTTCGAAGTGTTGAACACACCAGAAGAAAAGAGGCTCAAGAATCTTGATGAGCACCTAGCTGCTTTCCCTTATATCAACGGAAAACTCTTTGAGGAAAGACTACCACATGCAGGTTTCGATACTGCTATGCGGGATTACCTGTTGGAATGTTGTAGTCTCGATTGGGGTAGGATATCACCAGCTATCTTTGGTTCCCTCTTCCAATCCATTATGGACAAAGATGCACGTCGCAATCTCGGTGCTCACTACACGAGTGAAGAGAACATCCTCAAGCTGATCAACCCTCTCTTCATGGATGAGTTGAATGAAGAGTTCGATCGGATCAGCAAGCTTAGTCGGAATACTCGCCAACTAAAAGAGTTACATGAACGCCTTGGTACTCTTAAGTTTCTTGATCCTGCATGCGGGTGTGGGAACTTTCTCATCATTGCGTATCGAGAGTTACGTCTTCTTGAGTTAAAGATTCTTAATGAACTCAACAAGCATGGTGAACTAGAGATGGATATCTCTATCCTATTCAAGATTGATGTAGATCAGTTCTATGGGATAGAGATCGAAGAATTCCCTGCACAGATAGCGCAGGTAGCGATGTGGTTGATGGATAATCAGATGAATGTGCTTGCATCACAAGCGTTAGGTAACTGTTTTGCACGACTCCCTTTAAAGAATGCGGCAACCATTGTCCATGGGAATGCTCTTCGACTTGATTGGGAAGATATTGTTCCCAAATCAGAGTTGAACTACATACTTGGGAATCCGCCTTTCGTTGGCAAGAAAGCCCGAAACAAAGACCAGGTTGACGATATGGACCATATCTTGGGGGATATTCGAAATGCTGGGATCTTGGATTATGTAGCTGCTTGGTACTTGAAATCGGCAGAGTATATTTTTGGGACTACTATCTCCTGTGCACTAGTTTCCACAAACTCCATCGTACAGGGAGAACAAGTAAGTACACTTTGGAAGCCATTGATAGAAAGATATGGCTTGCAGATTGCATTTGCTCACCGAACATTCAAATGGAGCAATGAAGCGAAAGGCAATGCCGCTGTCCACGTAGCGATTATTGGCTTTTGCGTGTTTCCACCATCCCATCGTGAACTTTTCGAATATGAGAATGTTAATAGCGAGCCTTTGCATCGTAAGGTTGGATTCATCAATCCCTACTTGGTTGAAGCCAGAAACATTTTCCTAGAGAAACGACGCGCTTCAATATGCGATGTCCCCCCAATATCCTTTGGTAGCATGCCAAATGATGGTGGTCATTTCTTGCTCTCAGATGAGGAGAAGATCCAGTTCTTAAGCGATGAGCCTGATGCAGAATCTTTCGTTAAGCCACTTATCAGTTCTCGTGAGTACATAAATGGAAAGAAACGGTGGTGTATTTGGCTCGATGGTGCTGCCCCTAGCACTTGGCGAAATATCGATAGTATAAGGACTCGGGTTGAAGCCGTTAGAGTACTGAGAGCCGCTAGTAGCAGATCTGCAACGAAGAAGTTGGCAGATACACCATCGGTTTTCGGGGAAATTCGTCAACCCGATTCGCAATACATATTGATCCCAAGGCATTCTTCTGAGAACCGTACATATATTCCAATGAGTTTCTTCGATCCTAGTTTCATCGTAAGCGATAGTTGCTTGGCTGTTGGAAAAGCGAATCTCTACATGTTTGGCATATTGAAATCTGCGATGCACATGGCATGGGTTCGTAATATAGGTGGACGAATAAAGAGTGACTACCGATACTCTGTCGAACTTACATATAACAACTTCCCATGGCCTAAGAATCCGTCAGATGCCAAGAAAGCCAAGATTGAAGACTGTGCACAGGTAGTTCTTGATACCAGAGAGAAATATCCTGATTCTTCACTAGCTGATCTCTATGATCCTCTAGCAATGCCAACTGATTTGTTGAAAGCTCACCAAGCCCTTGATAGGGCAGCGGATTCGGCATATGGAAAGGTTGCATTCAAGAGTGAGGCTGAGCGAGTATCCTTCCTCTTTGATCTTTATCAGAAATACACCAAAGAAGAGGAATAGCTAACTACACATAAGGCTTCAAGTATTGATATTGAAGCATCCATGGTAGGAAATGATCAATCTCGTCATCACTAAGAGTGGCATCCTCGCCTTTGTTTGGCTTTGAGGCCTTGAGTTTTTTCCCTGCCATCTGGTATGCCCGATTCTTTGTTGATGGAGCTTCGTCATAGATGGTCTTACCAGCATCCAGAAGTTCCCTTCGTTTTTGAGCGATTTGCTTCTGTGAGTGTGCTTCATTAATCATATCTGCCATGAGACAGATATACTCCTCTCTTAAAATGTAAAGTCTGTTCGCAGTATTATGATGGGCTTGATATCTCTGTTTTGGATCAAATGAAAGTGTGACAATGAGCCAAAGAACTTCAAGTATAACGAGAGCTATACCCACGGTCGTGGACCAATTCTGTTTTGGATAGACCAATCCTATTATGATTGAGGCAAGAATAAAACCGGTCATAATTATAGTGACTAGATTGTAGAGGATGAACTTACGATTTTCCCAATCTTTGTGAATCTCGTGAATCTTCTTGGTATACACTACATTGGCAAAGCTATATCGGACCGCAGATAGGTTATTGAAGTCGATCATCTCTTTGATAATCTCCTTACTTCACCTGCAATGGCCAATAGTTCTCCATGGCAATTCCGAACTAAATCGCCACTTCCACAGAGGCATCGACTATTTCTGTTGAGCGCAATGACATCTTTCCACTTAAGCTTTGATCGTGTCTCAATGATTTTTTGAAACTGGAACCTATCCATCTTCCTATCAAGGAAAGCTTCAATATATGCCTTAGGTCCGTGTGAGTAGCCGCTCCAAGGTTCTTCTCCATTCTTCTCAAAATACCCCAACCAGTATAATTGCTCTTCAATAAGGTCGTGAAAGAAATACCTAAACGAAAATGGGCTGGGTACCAAACTGGCTTCCAGTTCATCGAGAAGAACACACAGAGAGTAGTCGTTTTTGTATATATGCAGATCAAGGAGGGGGATACCAAGTTTCTGTTGTATCGAGTCAACTTGTTCCTTGTCGAGAATGCACTTCGGTAATAGTGATGGTTGTTGCCTCTCCAACGGCTCTCCAACGGAACAGTTATACGGAAGTCCCGTTGGACAGACACACCTTTGTGCGTTCGATCGAGATGAATATTACCTCGGAGCTCTTGATTGTCGAGGTCGATACTAAAATCAGGATAGGTCTTGAGAATCCAATCCCTATCCTGATTATTTACTGTAAAGAACGTTTTCAACGGAGTCTGATCCAAGGCCGGTGTGGATTATGAATCTCTCTATCGTTTTGAGTGCTTGATTCTTCCTTGGAGTCATCTAACAGAGAAAACTCATTCCCGAAGATCTTCCGCCACTCTTCTGAGGCCTTACGTAATCGTCTCTGTTCTTCATAGTCGATTGCCTTTTCAGCTCGTGAGATCGCAGTATCGACATTGGATCGATCACTTTCATCAACTTTGTATTGGATAAACTTAAAGAACTCGAGCATCCGTTCAGATAGATCTAGATGTGTGAACGCCACAGCTTCAACGAAAGCGAGAACTAACTCTTCGATGCGGTAACTCTTCAGAGAAATGGACACAGTGTTATTTCTCCAACGTTTCACTGCGCGAATGAGTTTCTTAGTATACCCTGATGTATTCTTGTAAGATTGGTCTATTGCGGTGATTCTCGATCTTGGATCAAAACTCTCCCAGCTACCGCCATTCTCAGTATTGGGTATTTCGAAAGTACCATCTTCTCTCTCATAGGCAGGGAGCAACTCTACATTATGAGACCCGTCTTTGAACTGAACGAGTACTACTTTGCCCCAAGCTTTAATCTTGTCGGTAGTTGAATACTTCACTTTCAGAGTGCGTCGTATTTCGTCTAGTAAAGCAGATTGACCATTTGACTCATTTGCACTGATTCGGTCGTAGACTTCTTTCGGGATCTTGAAAAGGACATCCACGTCTTGATCAGACGTGAGAGGTCGAATGTTCGTATGGAGCTTGTAAGAACCGAAAAGGAGTTTCTTCGATTCATCATAACTGGAATCGTAGTATTTCTTGCAAAGGGTCCCACATACGTTCTCATATTTGGTCTTTGCATCCTGTCTCTGAGTAGATGTCAGCTTGATTTCTTCATCGAAATCTGTGAAAGGTTTGTTCACTTCTATCACCTTTTAAGTAGTTGTTGTATCGAATGTGCAAATAGGTGATAGGCAGGTTGGAGGTCACATAGCCGTCGAATTGGAAACTACTCCTTCGCTGTTGGACGGACACCTGAACTAGCAACGCATGCCATTCGTCCTATTGACGAATCTCAGTACAATGCCTATAATAAAGTCGTCAACTACGTCATAGGCCCTGAGTGTGTCCATTTAGGATTACATCGGGGCTTTTTTGTGCATAAGCCGAAGAACCCAAGATAAAGATAAAAAATGCTACCTGGATCGTCAACGTGATAATGCTCCAACAACCACATATTGTGTATATTACTGTTAAATCAGTGAAACATACACAATTGAAACATGGTAGGCAGTACCTAAACGTCAAAGCCCGATTTGAAATGAATAATTCTGAAGAAACCTGCCTCGTTATGGCGGCCGATCATATCATATCTCCCATTGCCGCCTTCAAGGCTTCCGTGGAAAAAGCCTCTTTCGAGGCAATGAAGGGATTCATTGTTCCCTATGGCATTGTTCCTCAAGATGCCGCAACAGGATACGGATACATCGAAGCAGGCAACATGGCCGGAGAAGGATTTGAGGTGCTTTCTTTTCGTGAGAAACCCGATATTCAAACGGCTAAGCAGTATGTAAGTTCGGGTAGGCACTATTGGAACGCGGGTATGTTCACTTATCGGAACGATGTTTTTCTTTCGGAACTGTCCTCCTGCGCGCCGGAGCTGAGAGGCCTCTTCACTCATCCGAAAGAGGAGTGGTTTGAAAAAGTAACTCGCCATGGTATTCGAACCTACCTACCCAGTGAGAAACTCGTCAAGATTTACAAGAAATGCCCCGGAATTTCCGTAGACTATGCCGTGATGGAACGCAGCAACAAGATTCGTATGGTAAAAAGCGAATTTGAATGGAATGACATTGGCAGCTGGGATGTCATAGCTGATATTGCCCCTTCATCCGATGTTCCTGTCTACAGCTATGATTCAAAAGGTAATTTCGTATACAGCGATCGACCGGTAGCTCTTTGCGGTGTGGAGAACCTCCTTGTCGTTGTGGCCAATAACCGTGTGCTAATCTGCCGAAAAGGCAGGAGTCAGTTAGTAAAAGAGGCCGCCGAGGAAGACTTGGATTAAGATTTTTCCGCTCATGATTCAAGCACGCCTCCTCAATAACCCGTCATATAAGATGACGCTTATCGAAGTAGGAGGTAAAGCGATGAATAACATGAACTCCATAATACTGGAAGGCAATCTCACCAAAGACCCGGTGATGAGATCCACCCCCAAAGGAACGGCTGTCTGCCACTTTACGGTGGCATCGAACAGGTATTACAAGAGTGAGAATGAACGGCGGGAAGAGGTGGGATATTTCGAAGTGGAGGTCTGGTCTCGCTTGGCTGAAACATGTAGCGAGTATCTCAGCAAGGGGCGTGGTGTTCGTGTGGTTGGCAGATTGAAGCAGAACCGATGGACCAATACCGAAGGTAAGCCACGATCAAAAATTCAGATAATCGCTGAGCATGTTGAATTTCAACCCAAACCGAAGCGCAAGGCAGGAACCGATGAGGTTGATGATGAATCTGCAATATCGTCTAAAAACACAGAAGAGCCGGTAGCGCAACCTGTCTACTAGATTGCTGTGTTCAATTCACGGGGGTCGGGGGCGGCCTCCGTTTTTATTGATGAACTTTGCAAGGAGGCTGGTGGCTTCTTGTTGTTAGCCGCTTAGCGGATTCCAGGCTGCTAGTGGCCGATTTTCGAGATTGAGCTGAACACCCTTCTCCTTGCTATTTCACGCCCTTCCTACCATAATATAATTGTGCTAGGGGAACGTAAACTGAAAAAAGCTAAACTCGAAGAAGCTTTTGATGAACTCCGTGCACAGTATGAAAACCTGATATTTGAAAATGCCCTCAACCCGACACTTCTGCGCGCCTATGATGAACGTGTGAATCACGCGGTGAAATTCGGTCGAGATCCAGAGAAATTTCTGCAGGAGGAGTTACAAGCTTTTGACGATCTAGAAGCCAAAGCACGGAATAAAGAGAATGCTGAATCGAAGCTCATTGAGATCAGGAGACGACAGCTAGCCGGAGAAACTTTTGCTGACCAGGTTATTGATGAATATCGCCAGCGAATCGAGCATTATCCGAAAATTCGAATTCATCAGAACGCCGATTTGGAAGTTGCCAAACTCTATGGCGCCATGTACGTATTGGATAGGAAATACTGGGGTGTTTTGGAAGCTTACCTGAGACAGGCCTTTCCCCGTGCTGGTCAGATAGACAGGATGAGTATTGAACAACGGTTTTGGCGATTTGTTGCCACCCGAAAAGGCAGACTTCCTGAGGCGCTAGAAGCATATCGTCGTTCTTTGGCGATACCTTCAACGAGTAATAAAGAAAGAACCAGAGAGGCCCAGGAAGCGGTTAAGTCTGTGGCCTTCTACCTTCACGATCTGTTGGACGTTTGTGAAAAAGCTTCACACCAGGCGCAGCACACTGCAGGGATTGCGGATGCCCTGGAATTTATCCAAAACATCCTCAGTAATTTCAGACTGAATGATCTGAAGAGACGCTAATTGCAAAATCATCTACGGCACATTGCCAGCAGGATGCTTAATCCGGTTCACAGCGATGCGGATTCCGACTCCCACATTATAGTCTGAATCAGTAATCCAACTTTGGATATACGGCAAATTATGGGCTGTATTCTTGGTCGGTATTGACACTGCCAAAACTCGCGCCCCGTGTTGGAACAGTGTGCCAGTCGTCGGATGAGTTGGTATCGGCGGGTACCGATGCTCGACATAGGGAACGAGTGGCGGTGGAGAGGGATACATTGATGGCTTCTGAAGGCGAAGGTATTGGCGGATTCGCTGCCTGCCAGGCATCTTCTTTTCCGAGATCGGATGCGAAGATATAGCCTGCGGAGGTCCAGCCCAGTTTATCACTTGCGGGAGAATCCGAACGATCCGACCAGATGACGGCATCCAACACCTTTCCGCCTTTTTGCTTATAGAGTGTTACAGCACCATTGTTGCTCGGCAATCCTGGTGATTCAGGAATCCAGAAATCCCGAGCGTTGTCTGTTGCGAGCAAGCCCCCAGATTCGTTAATGCTGTCAATTTCATCAATCTCTTCTCCTATTCCCTCTGCTTTGGCATGAACGACGATGAAATCTCCACGGGACACATCAACAGATGGGAATACAATTTGTTGTGTGTAGCGGTTAGTCGTTCCGATTCTTAAACAGAGTCCACCAAGATTGCCATCTGACAGCGTGTATAGTTCGATGCAGTCAGGTGTTTTTCCAGAACCCCGGGGGTTTATTTCATTGATGAGAATATCGGGTACGCGGGGATTCCAGCCGGTGAATTCAAAAAGGAATGATAGGGTGTTGCCCCGGCTGTCTTTCACAGCCGCTCTCAGGGTATAGACCTGGCCGATCACCTGATCCTCCAAGAGAACTATGTCGACTTGGTTTCCCGTTGTTTCGCTGTGACTCACGCGCAAAGGCGGATCGATTATTGCCTTAGGAACATCAGACATCACCGTTTCATCAAATATGAATCGGATATGCCTTTCATCAATCACCTCGGCCCGTTGAAGCAGGGGGGGAAGGAGGTCGATGGAGAATGGCGGACTTCCGGTTTTGTTCGCTTGGGCACAGGCGGTAAGCGCGAAAGCCACAAGCAGGCAATTCCAAACCATATTGACAGAATTCCGATTCAAGAAAAGGGAGCACGGCTCTGTACATTTGTAGTTTTTCATATGCTTAATAACTGTTATAAACGTGTATCTGCTTGAGGAGGTAGTCGTCAATGTGCGGAATTATTGGTTATTGTGGCTCCCGGGCGGTCTCGGAAGTTCTGCTGACCAGTCTGAAGCGCTTAGAATATCGGGGTTATGATTCGGCGGGTATCAGTGTGGGAAATGGCAATAGCCTACAGATATACAGAAAGGAAGGGAAAATACAGGAACTCCGAGGCATCATTCCTGGAAATCTAAGTGGCAGCTGGGGTATCGGACATACCCGATGGGCCACTCATGGCGCTGTGAGCGATAGGAACGCGCATCCGCACTGTGATTGTACTGGGAAGATTGCCATTTGCCATAACGGTATTATTGAGAATTACAACAGTCTTAAGAAGCGCCTGGTAGATGAGGGGCATCAATTTGCGTCAGACACGGATTCTGAGGTGATAGCCCATATGGTGGAGTCATTCTACAAGGACAATCTGGAATTAGCGGTGAAATCCACAGTTGCCTTGCTTAAGGGAACCTATGGCATCCTCGCAATGCATATAGATCATCCTGATGAGCTTATTGGCGTCCGGAACGGCTCCCCGATGGTAATGGGCATTGGTGATGGTGAAATGTTTATCGCCAGCGACGTGAGCGCCATGATAGCTCATACCAAACAGGTGGTGTATTTTGATGACGGTGAGCTCGTACGCATGTTCTCTGAGGGTTTCGAGGTCACCGATATGCGCAACCGTCCAGTTGATAAAAAGGTAGATAGCATTTCCTGGGAACTTAAGGAGATGGAAAAAGGTCAATACCCGCATTACATGCTCAAAGAGATTCATGAGCAGACAGAATCAATCACCAGAACCATACGTGGTCGTATTAGCGACGAGATGGCAACAGCCGTACTGGGCGGCTTGAACTTGAGCGAGATTGAACTCTTTGCTGTCAAGAGATTGGTGATATTCGCTGCGGGAACCAGTTACTATGCGGGCAGAGTGGCCGCCTATCTCATGGAGACTCTAGCCAGGTTGCCTGCCGTTGCCGAACTCGCATCCGAATTGAGGTATCGGAATCCCATTGTCGAGGAAGGTACCCTTTATATTGCTGTGAGCCAGTCAGGAGAAACTCTTGATACACTGATGGCCCTCCGTGAGCTTCAGCGCAAAGGAGGAAAAGTGCTGGGCATATGCAACGTTGTCGGTTCCACGATTGCCCGGGAGTCTGATGGTGGTGTTTATCTCCATTCAGGGCCAGAAATTGCTGTAGCTTCAACGAAGGCCTTCACCAGTCAGCTAGCCGCTATGTACCTGTTCATACTCAAAATGGCTCGGATTCGGGATATGGCCTGGACAGAGGGTAGAAATTTCATAGCAGGGCTTCGTGGAATACCCAAGCATGTTGGAGCATTGCTGGCACAGAAAGAGCGCATCCGAGAACTGGTTCGGAAATACCACAGGGCGGGAAATTTCCTATTCCTTGGCAGGGGTATCAATTATCCTGTTGCCTTGGAGGGCGCGCTCAAACTCAAGGAACTGGCTTATATTCATGCTGAGGGGTACAGCGCCGCGGAAATCAAACATGGTCCCATTGCGCTTATCAACGAAAAAACACCCAGTCTGTTCCTAGTTCCTGATGATCATCTACGGGAGAAGGTGATTTCCAACATGAAGGAAATAAAGGCCCGCCAGGGACCCGTTATCGCGATTTGTGTTGAGGAAGATGCGGAAGTGACGGCCATTGCTGACGATGTTATTTATGTGCCGAAAACTGATGAGGAATTCTATCCCTTTCTCATGGTTATCCCCCTGCAGCTCTTTGCCTATTACTGTGCTCTGGAACTCGGATGTAATGTTGATCAGCCTCGAAATCTGGCCAAGAG
>Ga0209562_1000314_pt1 | contig 17434 bp, 14 predicted proteins | sample WorMetvacBELIZE2_FD_187399 | JGI IMG/M metagenome (GOLD analysis project Ga0209562, IMG submission 187399) | Marine gutless worms symbiont microbial communities from Max Planck institute for Marine Microbiology, Germany - Olavius vacuus BELIZE.2... | ecosystem: Host-associated > Annelida >... | reverse complement strand
AGATAAGAGAAATCGATACCTAGCAGAGATAACTTTGCTTTCAAACTTGCTGCTGCGAGTTTAACTGCTTCTTTGTAGTCGCTGCTGTTCAGCCTTTCTCGCAAGTTGAACTTATTTTCCCTAAACAAGTTAGCAAGCTCATCCGCACTCCTCAAATCCATTCTCTTCTTTTGAGGATCTTTATTATTTACGTTGACTACGTTCACTTTAAAATATTCGATGAAACTTCTCGCCAAGCAGAACTCTTTATCTGACAAAGTCCATTCATCTAAAAGAGGTGAAAGCTGCTCTTTATTACGGGTTAGTAAGTGATTTAAGCGTGACAAGGCTCGTTCATTGTTTGAATCAGTAAATTGAAATTGCTTTTCAAGTTCTGGTTGAGGAGCAGGTTGTTGAGACTCTTCTTTTTGTTCAAAAGTTAATTCTGATAAATCCGCTGCCTTATTTGAGTCGTCTATTTTGTTGTGTGAGCTATTATCTGCGCTGGAAATACAATCATCTGGTGAATTCTCAGGTACGTGATAATCACGTTTACTTTCCTGAAGATGCCCGAAATTGGCGAGAGATTCGCAAAACGAAGATAAGCCACGCAAGTTAAAGAAGTATTTGTTGAGGGTCTTTGAATATTTATGAGCTATTAAACCATCGTTAGCTAACGCAATCACTTCATGTTCTGAAAGTAAGAGAAACTGCGCAGCCTCTTTGAGGCCCATTGGACGAATTGAAGCATCTGCGACTGTTGTCTTAGGTATTTCTTGTCGAACAGCACCAGCAGCAACACTCGGGATATACCCAAGTGTTTCCGGCTTGTGAGACTGTTGCGATTGAAACAATGTATCTACCTAGTTCATAGTTTGGTAGCAGTTTAATCGATGTAGAATTTCCAAAAGCACGTAAATTTTTTGTCTGTAGCTCTAGGCGAAAAAAAGAGCCAACATTTCAGTTGGCTCAGTATTGCTACAGCTGCTCAATAAAACGTGAAACTGTGCAGTTAAAAAGATAGTGAAAGTGCGCTAGCAAGCCTTTTGTCATCACGTGGTGCGTTACTTCGTCTTGAAAATACTTCAACACGCCAAAATGCATTGTTACGTACACACCCGTCAACGTTTTGGCCTGCTCTGGGAGTGTATCCATAAGGGCATGGCTTATGATGATAAACTCAGTTTGTGATACGTAATTTCGAACATAGTAGATATATGAGTCATTATGTTCGTATAGTGCAATACAGTCTTCGTCATCTGAGAAAAAGTGTGTAGACCTTTCAACCACTTTCAAGTTTGTCATGTCTTATCTCCATCATTTAAGTCTTATAGTGAAATAAGCCACACGGACGGAAATTTTTCGTTTACGCGAACTACTTAGTCATGAAACCCATTAAATTAAGGAATTTTATGACAACCAATAACACTTACCTGTGCTCCGCTGTTATCTCTGACATTTTTGGCTCACTAGCTAACGCGTTTCTCTTGTTTAGAGATGAAATAGACGGTGCGCAGTATAGAAATAACCAACACATCGAAGATTCGATAATGAACGTAGTATTGCAAAATCAGGTGATTACTGAGCCTTCGTATTTACCTTTGATTCGAGAGCTTGTTGGTGTAGTAGTGAGTGAACCTTTGTTATATGCAGAGTGGACAGAGGACGATTTCGAATTCTTTTCAGAACAAATGACGTTTGACTTCGACGATATTAGCGAAGATTTTCCTGACTAGGAGCTTAGTTACTTCTGAGTACAAATAGGAGTAACAATATGCAAGACAAAAAAACTAGCATCATCCGAAAATACAAAAGGCAATCGAGATCTCCTTTTGTAGGTGATGATTCAACCATATTGCTTTTAGCAAATTTAGAAATTGAAGATGAGGACTTACGGCTTAATTTCCAGCGATATATCTACTTACATCGCAGTGAAACAGGCCAATGGCTGGGGATATCACTTAGCTCTTCATTAATTGATGAATTATCTGATGGCAAAGGTAAATATCGAAATCACCGCGAAGCGCTGACTGTTCTACTGAGATACCACGAAGAGATAACAAACTTTCTTCGGAACTTTTCTGATGATGTAGAAAGTATCTTTGGCATTGACGCTGAAACGTGGATGATTGCATGTAAAGCGCGATGGCGAAAGATACTTAAGTAATTTAATGCAGCTCAATTCGAGCTGCATTTTTTATTTGAAAAGTATGTTCGGTGGCGATTTTTTTGTAGGTCATCTTAACCTCGTGATAGAGGCATGAAGTTATAGGATTGTATGCCATTTAAAGAATGATGAATAAGTTAGATGAGTAGGGCTTGATGAGGTAGTATTATCAACTGGATAGGCTATGGCTCAACAATACGGTAAAGGCTCGTTGTTGGCTTCTGTGCTTGGTTACAAGGAGTAGTAGACATGAATATAATCGATAATATTAACAACCTACTTGGCGATGATTTAAAAGAGACGATTCAACCAGGTAGTAAGTTAAAAATTGCGGCTTCCTGCTTTTCTATTTATGCATTTGAAGCACTGAAGAAAGAACTAACAAACATAGCTGAGTTAGAATTTATATTCACTTCTCCCACATTTGTTCCAAGTAATGCAACAGATAAAATTCGAAAAGAGCGACGAGAGTTTTTCATTCCCCAAGAAAAAAGTAGTAATGGAGAGACGAGCCTATATGGTACCGAATTTGAGATTCAACTCAGAAACAAATTAAACCAAAAAGCGATAGCTAAAGAGTGTGCAAGCTGGATACGTAAGAAGGCGAGTTTTAAATCGAATACTACGAGCGCTCCTATGCAACAGTTTGCCGTGATTGGCAGCGAAGATAAGCAATCTGCATACATGCCGCTGAACGGCTTCTCTGCGGTTGATTTAGGTTATCAAAAAGGAAACGCGGTCTCGAATTTTGTGCATAAAGTCGATGATAGTGTTATGTCACAGCAATACATGCAGCTCTTCGAACAAATATGGGAAGATGAAAGCAAAGTCAAAGAAGTTACCTCTTCCATAATTGAACATATTGAAACGATTTATCAGGAAAACTCGCCTGAAAAAGTTTACTTCTTGATGCTCTACAACATCTTTTTCGAGTTCCTGGATGATCTGAATGAAGATGTTCTACCGAATGATAGAACGGGTTACCAAGATACCCTCATCTGGAACAAGCTATTTAATTATCAGAAAGACGCAGCTACAGGTCTCATAAACAAATTAGAGCAATATAATGGCTGTATTTTGGCTGACTCGGTTGGTCTTGGTAAAACCTTCACCGCATTGGCAGTCATAAAATACTATGAGTTACGCAATCGCTCGGTGCTATTACTGTGCCCTAAGAAACTTGCAGACAACTGGCTGAATTACAATCGCAACTTAAAAACCAACATATTTGCAAAAGACCGTTTTAACTATGACGTGCTATGCCATACCGATTTAGACCGAACGAGTGGTGAATCATTCGGAACATCTTTGAACCGCGTTAATTGGGGAAATTACGATTTAGTCGTCATCGATGAATCCCATAACTTTAGAAACGATAACCCAGTAAAAGACCGTGAAACGCGTTACCAGAAATTGATGAACAAGGTAATTCGTGCAGGGGTAAAAACCAAAGTATTAATGCTGTCAGCAACTCCTGTGAACAATCGATTTACAGATCTTAAAAACCAATTGGCACTGGCATACGAAGGGGAACAGGAAAAGTTATCAGAAAAACTGCGTACTACTAAATCGATAGATACAATTTTTAAGAATGCACAACGCGCATTCAACGACTGGTCTAGGCTTGAACCTGAAGAAAGAACGCCCGCTGCTATATTAAATGCACTGGAGTTTGATTTCTTTGAATTGCTTGATGCCGTCACCATTGCAAGATCAAGAAAGCATATTCAAAATTTTTACGACACAAGTGATATAGGCAAGTTTCCAACCCGTTTGAAGCCAATTTCACACCAATGCCCTCTAACCTATAAGTCAGATGTAATATCACTGAACGACATTTTCTCTCAGCTGCGACTATTGAAACTCTCTGTGTACGCGCCTGTAAGTTATATCCTGCCTAGTCGCTTAAAAAAGTATGAGGAGCTTTATGATACGGAAGTTGAAGGGGGTAAAGGAAAGCTTCGCCAAATTGACAGGGAAAAAAGTCTAGTTGCTCTGATGACAACCAACCTGCTTAAACGTTTGGAAAGTTCTGTTCATGCCTTCAGACTAACGTTAAAAAGCCTCTACGACAATCATGCAAATACGCTTAAGTTGATAGAAGCGTTTTACGACAATAATGGCGTTACAGAGATTGATGATTTCGCAGGAGCATTAGCCGCTGTTGATTCAGAAGATGATGACTTACCCACCTTTCAGGAAATGGAGATTGGTGGGAAAATCAAGATCCAACTCATGGACATGGACTTGCCTTCCTGGCAGCAGGATTTAAGTGCAGATCTAGAGATTATCAGTGCACTTTTGGAAGAGATGAAGTCCATCACGCCAGAGCACGATGCGAAATTGCAACATCTAAAAAAACACGTAAATGAAAAAATTGAAAACCCAATAAATCCGAATAATAAAAAAGTCATTATATTCACAGCATTTGCAGATACGGCTGATTACTTATATGCCAATTTGGCGGCAGAGTTACAGGGCGGAAAGGGTATTCACTCAGCCAGGGTCACAGGTCAAGGTAACCCCAGAACTACCATTAAAACGGTTAAAAAAGGATATGATCTGCAAGAGTGTTTAACGCTTTTCTCTCCCAAGTCGAAAGAAAAGGAACTTGTACTGCCCCATGAACCAGCTGAAATAGATTTGCGCATTGCTACAGACTGTATTTCTGAGGGGCAAAACCTACAGGATTGTGACTACCTAATTAACTATGACATTCACTGGAACCCTGTTCGCATTATTCAGCGATTTGGGCGGGTAGACAGGATTGGCTCACCCAATGAATCCATTCAACTGGTAAACTATTGGCCTGACATATCTCTGGACGAATACATCAACTTAAAAGAGCGTGTCGAAAGCAGAATGACCATAGTTGATGTTACTGCGACGGGTGACGACAATGTATTAAGTGCTAAGGCAAACGATGTTAGTTACCGGAAAGAGCAGCTCAAGCGGCTCCAGGAAGAAGTTATTGAACTCGAAGATGTAAAAACTGGCATCTCGATTACCGACCTCGGCCTAAACGAATTCCGCATGGATTTGATTAATTTTGTAAAAGAGCAAGGGGAACCCAGAGGAATACCCAATGGTATGCACGCCGTGGTGCCCGCTGATCCTGAACGAGGTTTAGTGCCAGGAGTAATATTTACACTGAGAAATATAAACGAGAGTGTGAATATTGATCAAAAGAACCGCTTGCACCCTTATTACCTGGTTTACATTAGCGAACAAGGTGAGGTCATTGCGAATCACTCAGAAGTAAAACGGCTATTAGATCTCACCAGGACTTCTTGCAAAGGGGTAATTGAACCCGTTAGTAGTGTTTGCAAGTTGTTCAATGAGCAGACTAATGATGGCAAAGAGATGGACATGTATTCCAACTTGTTATCTCAAGCCATTCACTCGATGATAGCCGTAAAAGAGCAACAGGATATTGATAGTCTGTTTAGTGGTGGTGAAACATCTGCATTAATAAATAACATTCAAGGGCTAGAAGATTTTGAGTTGATTAACTTCCTTGTGGTCAAATAAGCAAGCTATGAAAAGTGATATTGAGTCAATCCAATTGGTAGCGCACGGAAAGCACTATGACTGACGAAAACAGAAATATTCATAACGTTACAAAGAAAGGTTTTTTCCGATATCCAAAAAGTACAGTGGTCAATCGAAACCTGCCCAAAAATAAGATTTATGAGCAAGCGAAAGCCGACACCAAACTCAAAGAGTTGTTTGTGAATGAAGTAGACCAAATTCTGTGGGCACACAAGTTGTCTTCAACAACACTCAATATAGAAGGTGATAAGAACATCGCAGAAATTCAGGTGTTTCGATTCCAGCTCAAAGGCGAGACATTGAATAATGCCGTATTACAAGCCATTGATAAGGCGATACCTCACCCCATAATTTTCGAAATTAAAACAAGCACCAATAAATTAACTATTTCAGCGGCCTATAAAGAAATAGGGCAGAATGGCGGCATCACGTTATCGGAGTATTATCAATCAGATACATTGCTCGATGGAAGTAATGATGAAGTTAGGGCAAATTTACCAACAGCATTAAATGTAAAAGCACTGTACGAGCAGTTGCTAGTTTCACTCTTGCCGTACGAACTTAGAGATAACGAGACATTCCCTGAATTAATCGCACGAATTGATGAAATCAACAGTTTAGAAAAAAAACACATTCAAATTAGTAAAAAGCTCAGCACAGAAAAGCAATTTAAGAAAAAGGTATCAATAAACGCCGAGCTTAAAAAGATTAAAGAAAAGTTAAAGAATTTAACTACCGAACAAGATTAAAGAGTCAAAGAGTAGGACATCTAATGGACAAGTTAAAAATGCACTCGCCAGATTTATCCCAAGCGAACATTGAGAAAATAAAATCACTATTTCCTAACTGTGTTACTGAGGTTCAGGGGGAAGATGGTGAGATCAAACTCGCTGTTGATTTTGATCTGTTAAAGCAGGAACTATCCGACTCTATCGTTGAGGGGCCGCAAGAGCGATACCAATTGAACTGGCCTGGAAAGCAGAAATCAACTTTTGAAGCGAACGCGCCAATCGCGCAAACAATGCGTCCATTAATTAAAGATAGTGTGAGCTTTGAAAAGACTGGTCATTTATTTATAGAAGGCGATAACCTTAAGGCTTTAAAGTTACTTCAAGAGAGTTATCTTGGGTTGGTAAAATTTGTATATATCGACCCACCATACAATCGAAAAAAAGGAAATGACTTAATTTATAGAGACGATTTTACGGGTAATTCTTTTGAATATTTAATAAGCACAAATCAATCTGATGAAGACAGTAATCAGTTGACCGCCAATCCCGAATCTAATGGTCGCTTTCATTCTGATTGGCTCTCAATGATTTATCAAAGGCTTAAATTGGTAAGGAATTTATTGAAGGAAGATGGAGTAGTATTTATCTCAATCGACGACAACGAGACTCATACTATTCGAGCTGTATGCGATGAAGTTTTTGGGGAAAGTAACTTCATTGGCACCTTGATATGGAAGAACGTTACTGATAACAATCCTACAAATATTGCGATTGAACATGAAAGCATTCATGTTTATTCAAAATCAAAGCTGAAGCTGGAAAATGTATGGAAGTCAAAAATATCTAAATATAAAGATGTTTTAAAAGCGATTGGTGATGAACTAATTTCAAAGCATGACAATCTTGATGAATTACAAGCCGCGTATACAAAATGGTTTAGGGAGAATAAATCACAACTAGGCCCACTTGATAGATATAAATATATTGATAAGGGCGGCGTATATACAGGTAGTCAATCAGTACATAATCCAGGTAAAGACGGTTATCGCTATGATGTGATCCACCCAGAGACAGGTAAGGCTTGTAAAGAGCCATTAATGGGTTACAGATTCCCGAAAACTACGATGGATAAACTTCTGAAGAAAAGGAAAATCCTATTTGGTTCGGACGAAACTAAAATCATTGAGCTTAAAGTGTATTCCGAAGAGTTTTCAGAAAAATTATCAAGTGTGTATGAACTTGATGGAAGAACTGGCCCGTACAATTTAAAAGAGCTATTCCCTGAGGCCAAAAAGGTATTTTCCAATCCAAAGCCTGTTTCACTACTTGAAATGTTAATGTCTTTTGGAACATCCAAAGATGATATCTGTATAGATCTATTTGCTGGCTCTGGAACTACGGCAGAGGCATTATTTAAGTTAAACAGTGAAGATGGTGGAAATAGGAAAATTATAAGCATTCAATTTCCAGAAGAAATTAAGGGGGACAGTAAGGACTCTAAACTCGCTTTAGATTTTTGCTCAGATACAGGCATTAAGCCTCTCATTTCAGAAATATCTAAAGAGCGCATTAGAAGAGCTGGGGAGAAATGGGCTAGCGAGAATAATGACACTGGTATGAGAGTCCTTAAGATTGATACTTCAAACATGACCGATGTTTTCTACCGTCCTGACGAGGCTAATCAGGCTGATATGTTCGCTCAAGTCCAAAACATCAAAGAAGATAGAACCGATGAAGATTTACTGTTCCAGGTACTATTAGATTGGGGCGTTGGTTTAACATTGCCCATATCAAAGCAGCAAATTTCCTCCAAGGATGTCTTTTTTGTAAATGCTGATGACGCGGGCGAAAGCGCTGATCTAATCGCTTGTTTTGCATCTGATATTTCTAACGAATTAATTAAAACCATTGCTGAAAAGCAGCCATTACGTGTTGTTTTCAGAGATGATGGGTTCGCCACAGACGCTGTGAAAATTAATGTCGAGCAAATCTTTAAGCAGATTTCACCGATTACTGACGTTAAGTCAATCTAAGAGGTGGTGTATGAAGCTTAATTTTAAACCTCTAGAGTACCAACAAAAATCAGTACAGTCGGTGATTGAGTGTTTTCGAGGTCAGCCAAATACAGCAGGTATTCAATACCGTATTGACCCAGGTTGGGCGAAAACAGGGCAAACGCAATCAGCTCAATTTGACGAGGATGGCTTTAAAAACGCTGAGATTCAGTTATCAGAAGATCAGTTATTGGAAAATATCCACGATGTCCAGAAATCGCAGAATCTTCCGCTGTCGAATGGCCTGAAGAACTATACCGATGAAAGCGGCAAAGCAAAAAGAAGTTACAGCCCTGGTGCTGATATTAACTTAGATATCGAAATGGAAACGGGTACAGGTAAAACCTATTGCTATATCAAATCGATATTTGAGTTAAATAAGCAGTATGGCTGGTCTAAATTCATCATTATGGTGCCGACTATAGCCATTAGGGAAGGCGTTCACAAATCACTGGAAGTAACTGCTGAGCACTTCAATCAAATATATGGCAAGAAAATACGCTCCTTCGTCTACAACTCAAAAGACCTTCATAATATTGAGAGCTTTTCGTCTGATGCGGGCATTAACGTTATGGTTATTAATATCCAGGCGTTTAACGCTACTGGTGCAGATAACCGCAGGATATATGAAGAGCTGGATGATTTTCAAAGCCGACGCCCAATTGATGTTATCAGTGCTAACAGACCAATACTCATCCTTGATGAACCTCAAAAAATGGAAGGGCGAGCCACGCAGGAAGCATTAACAAGGTTTAAGCCACTTTTCATATTGCGCTATTCAGCTACTCACAAAACGGTGCATAACAAAATACACCGACTTGATGCCCTGGATGCATACAACCAGAAGTTGGTAAAACGGATCTCTGTAAGGGGAATTAAAACCAATGGTTTGGCTGGAACAAATGCCTACCTTTATTTGGAACAAATCGAAATATCGAAAAAAGCTCCAGTTGCTCGCTTAGAAATAGAACAAAAACTAAAGTCTGGAGATATCAAACGAAAAGTAGTGAAGGTGAGCAAGGGGGATCGGCTCTATGACTTATCAGGTGAATTACCTCAATATGAGGGGTTTGTCGTATCAGAGATTAATGCGGTTACCGATACGTTAGAGTTCTTAAATGGTAACAGCATTCAGGTAGGTGTGGCTTCGAACGACATTACAGAAGAAGTCATGCGCCGGATTCAAATCCGCGACACTATTAAAACTCATTTGGACAAAGAGAAAAGACTTTTCAGTAAAGGTATCAAGGTACTGTCACTGTTCTTTATAGATGAAGTCGTAAAGTATCGTGATTACAGTGAAGCCGATGAAAAAGGTGAATATGCAAGGGTATTTGAAGAAGAATACCAAACTTTAAAAGAAGAGTTGTTATCTGAGCTGCCAGAAAATGACCCTTACAGAAAACATCTTGAAAAAATAGATGCTGAAAATACCCATGAAGGCTATTTTGCAATAGATAAAAAGAAAAAACTCGTTGACCCAAAAGTCAAAACTCGCGGAGAAGAGCGGGGACTGGCGAATGACGAAAGTGCAACTGCTGCATACGATCTAATCCTGAAAAACAAAGAACAGCTTTTAAGCTTAGAAGAAGATAAACGCTTTATATTTTCACATTCAGCGTTACGAGAAGGCTGGGATAACCCCAACGTATTCGTAATCTGTATGTTGAAACATGCCGACTACAACAACGTGGTTTCACGTCGCCAAGAGGTCGGTCGCGGCCTGCGTATTTCCGTAAACCAGCAAGGTGAGCGACAAGATCACCCCGCTACCGTGCACGATGTTAATGTACTTACAGTAGTAGCAAATGAAAGCTTCGGTGACTTTGTGAAAGGGCTTCAAACTGATATCAGTGAGTCACTTTCTGCTAGACCGAAGAAGGCTGATAAAGCCTACTTCTTGAATAAAGTGATTAAGACAGAGCAAGGCGATGTCGTTGTTAATGATGAGATGGCAAGAGCTATTGAACGTTATCTTATTAAGAATGACTACGTGGATGATAACGACGAAATTACCGATCTCTATCACGCAGAGCTAAAAAATGATGAGCTGGGTAAGTTACCCGAGTTATTGGCTCCTTATCGAGAACAGGTTGTTGAGCTAATTAATGGTGTATTCAGTCAGGCGCAATTACCTGAAATTATTGATGATCGTAAACCGAAGACCAATGTTTTAAACGCTAACTTCGAGAAGAGAGAGTTCCAAAAACTTTGGAACAAAATTAACCGAAAGGCGGTTTACCAGGTTAATTTTAGTTCTGAGGAACTGATTAATAACTCTATTTCTGCTATTAACGAACATCTTTATGTCACGCCGCTTCAGTATACTATTGAAGTGGGGGATCAAAGTGAAAAGCTTACAGAAGAACAGTTAAACCAAGGCCTAGGCTTTGAAGTCAGAGAGACTGATAGGCAGGCTCATAATGCTCCAATACAGTCTTCAGTACCTTACGACCTCATCGGCGAAATAGCTGAAGATACTAAGCTTACTAGAAAATCAGTTTGCGCAATCCTGCAAGGTATAGCAGCTGATAAATTTGCTCTATTTAAAGTAAACCCAGAGCAATTTATCAGTGATGTAGCTCGTATCATCAATGAAGAAAAAGCAACGGCAACTATTCAACAGCTCTCTTATGACCTAATAGATGAGACTTATGAAAGCGATATATTTACTCAAAATCAGGTGATTAATGATTTTAGTAAGGTCGTTGAGAACCTTAAAAAACATGTTTATGACTTTGCGTCTACCGATTCCAAAGTTGAAAGGGCATTCATCAAAGAGTTGGATACCAGCAATGATATTGAGGTTTATGCCAAGCTACCCAGAGGGTTCACTATACCAACGCCACTAGGTTCCGAAGGTTACAATCCCGACTGGGCTATTGCTTTCAAAGAAGGCACGGTTAAGCATGTACTGTTTGTGGCAGAGACAAAAGGCTCAATGTCTACTATGCAACTGAAGAAGATTGAAGAAGCGAAAATTGAGTGCGCCAAGAAATTCTTCGAGCGACTTGAACAGGAAGTGGAATCTGACGATGATGCTGAAAAGGTTAAGTTCAATATGGTGGCAAGTTACAGCGATTTGTTAAAAGTCGTAGGGTAAATCAGTATTGATTTCAGTTCACTCATACAGCGGAGTGAACTGAAGCCACTGATAGTGTTAAGCTCTGATTCTGGATTTGTATAGCTGTCTATAAAAACAAGAAAGAAGTGTATTGAGCATTCTAAAAACAGGGAAGGTTGATGTCTGTAGTTACAATAAGTAATGCCATTGAGCGGTTGCAAAAAGAGATTGCTGATATCAGCAAAAAAATTAGCCAGGAATCAAAAAAAGAATCCGACCTCTCATCAAAAGTCATTCAGTTGTCGAACTCAATTAATAAAAATTCTTCGGCATCAACAGTCAAATCTAAGTTATCCGACATTGCCAGAAAGCAAAGTGAAATTGCAAAAATTCAGGGGCGGAAAGCGGATCTTTTAAAGAAAGAAGCGGATAAAAGTGCCAAGTTGCTCAAAGCTAAGCAAGAATTAACCAGGGAAGAAGAGAAGCAACGGAAAAAGCTTCAACAAGCAGAAACGAAACAAAGAAAAGAATCTCTGGATTTTCAAAAGAAACTTCGAGCAGAAATTGAAAGTTCAGTCTCAGAGTCTAAACAGAAAATACGAGAGCAAACTTTGGGCAAAGAAGTGGAATATGACATTTTTATCTCTCATGCATCAGAAGATAAAGATGAACTTGTAAGGCCGTTGGCTGAAGCGCTAATTAAGAAGGGCGCATCTGTATGGTATGACGAATTTACGTTAAAAGTAGGAGATAGCCTGCGCAAAAGTATTGATCACGGTTTAGCTAAATCTAGATTTGGTACGGTTGTTTTGTCTAATGCATTCTTCAAAAAAAATTGGACGGAATACGAATTAAACGGAATGGTTGCCAGGGAGATGAACGGTCACAAAATGATATTGCCAATTTGGCATATGGTATCCAAAGACAAAGTTTTGAGTTTCAGTCCAACACTTGCTGATAAGGTAGCACTCAACTCGTCCATATTGAGTATTGAAGAGATTGCAGATGCACTTTTAGAAGTTATTAATGGGTAGCTCAATATGTCGTACAGCCTCACTGTCGAAATAGAGTCGTTCTCGCATGAGCTTAGTCAGGATACGCTAAACTTATTTAATCTACCTGGTTCAGGTATTCATGCTGAATGTGTAAGTCCTTCTACCTGCAAAATCACTTTCAATAACACCATTCTTCAGGGGTTAGAGAAGCACAAACAAACTGATTCTGCATATATTATTGCGCAAATCATGCTGGTAACAATGAATATAGTTACGCAGGGATTTTTTACATGGGTAAAGCGATTTTCTCTCGATCCTATTGTCCACGAAAATCGCGCTGGAGAGGAAAGCAGAGATATATCATTGTCAGTTAGTCGAGACCTTCAGATCGGCCCAGTTAGAAAATTAGGGTGCGAGGACGTAAGACTTATGTTCATCATATTTGGCTCTATCGCCAGAGATTTAGACACTAGCATAAGGAATGACTATATGAAGGGAGTGTTGTTACTCAGCCAATCTCATTACGATATAAATTTTCACAAAGAGGCTTTCTTCAACTTTTACAGGTGCATAGAGGGAGTTGTGACCAGAAAGTATCTTACAACCAAAAAATTGAATAATGAACTGAAGGAGATTTCCGGTGTTTTGCAATCAATTGGATGTGATGAGTTTCTACTGAGGCAGTTTAAGGAAATATATATCTTGAGGGGAAATGACGTTGCACATTCGCAGAAAACTCAGAAAGATATATCCTTTGATGAGGCGTTTTCAGCAAAAGTCTTTGCGGACATTTTATTATTTGGGTTTTATAAAAAGTTCGCGGAGGAAAATAGGCCAAGTCGGCAAGAAAAGACATAGATTAGGTGAAAAGTTTTAATTGTTAATTTACTGCGACTTTGAAGAATTCTCCTTCTAACAAAACTATTTAAAAGTAGAAGGCCTTATTTGCAAACTGAGGAATGCTCACAACCACTTCGCTAAATGCTATCACCAGCCGTCCTAGCTGGCTGGATCAATGATTGGAAGCCCACACAAGGAAATCCAGCAGTTGCTGTAAATCACGTAACGTGAGATTAACTGTGTAGAAGAGCCAGGGCTAGGAACTTTGGTTTGATTATAGTCACGAATGCGATGGTAATAATCATGGTTGATATTAGCAGAGCTAAAAAATAGAAAGCAGGCGTTTTAATGCCTGCTTTTTTCTTTTGTTCAAAAATTTCCCTCTAGCAAGCATAGATATCCTTAGGACTAACAAAGGATATCAATATGCAGATCACTAAAGAAATAGCTTTCAACACACTTATTAAATTTTCAAAAAATAGCATGTCGCTAGGGTATATATTCCTCGCGTTTGCACTGTTTCCATTTTGGCATGAGATAGTCGCTGTATTGCTAGATTGGAAGCCTGCTGCTGAAGCAGATTTTGAGTTGAATAAGTATTTTTATTACAACTGTGTGTGTATAGCTGCGTCGTTATTTTTCGCACTGTCAGCAGGTATTGTTCTACGATTTATGACAGACGAATAAAGCGATTTTACTAACGGGCATTCTATGCCCGTTTTCTTGCTCCACGAAAGTTACCATTAGTCGTTCTTAGTTACTTATGCGGGTCATAAGCAACTTAGGAGGACAAATGACTAAGCAACAACTCGTAATCATTGCATTAGACATGATTACTAAATTTTTGATGAGCATCGGGGACGTAATTTTTGTTATTTGGATATTTCAAATGATAACTGGGTTTGAGCCACACAGCTCCTATCCGTTCGTGGGGATTAAAGGGGCGTTATATATACTTCTAATATATCTATTCGCTCTCGCAATCTACCTACAAGAGAAACGGCTTCGTAAAAAGTTTCGTTAGAAAATATTAAGAGCACCGCAAGGTGCTCTTTTTCTTCCGACAATAGTTTATCGATAAAATGTCTGTTCTATTGGTTCAATAAATTTTGTTCTATAGATGATTTTTTCTTGGAGCTTGTTGGCATCATCACTACTCAGCAAAGGCTGTTTCGTTTTACGATCATAACGATGAGGCATCTCCTCAAACAGCTGTTTGTGAAAGCGTTGTGTGTCGTTATTGATCTTATTTGAGCAAGGGACAATAAATACTTTATCGTAAAGTTTATTTTTACCTAACATTGCATCGCGTAATTTTAGTAACGTTTTTTCGTGTTGCTGCTTCCGCTTATATGAAGCTTCTAGTTCAACAGCTGCCACCTCGCCATTGGCTAGCTGTACTAAAGCATCTACATTTTTTATATTTGATAAACTGTGAATTCGTTTAAATTCAGGTTCAGTTAAATAGCCATCCCAAAGAGGTTTTGGGATGCCATCTTTTGTTTGATTTTGCAATCCCAGGCTTAGCACAAAGCTCATAATAGAGTCGTGCATAATTGCATTTTGATTCACTTGGGTGATGGGTTCTTGTGCAGAGCGAAAAGGGATGTCTATTCGCATAAGATCTGAGGCAAACCTAGCACCGGAATGAGTTAGTACATATATACGCCCATCTGCTGCCCTGTCTGTTTCTGCAATTGATAGAAGTCCTTCTTTTACTATTCTATTTAGAGACTCCAAAACTTTGTGCCGCTTAATCTGCCATATTGCTTCACATGTAATGGCAGATACAAAACTATGCCTAGCGGCGAGCAGTAACGCTAAATACTTTTTTTGACGTCCTCGAAGAACGGGATTCGTGCTTTTGTGAAATCTCATATCAAGGTTAAAGTATTTTTGTTGTTCGGTGTCTAGGGAAGGTGTATTAGTGTTCATCATTGTGTTCCTTGTTTATTAATTGAGAAACTACAAAGGAACAGCAAACGCAAAATTTAAGTGTTTAAGGATCTCTTTCGGGTTTTTAACTGAGAGTTTCTTAAACTCTCATACACCCATTGCGGCTCCCTGTTTATAACCCACCTGAAAAAAGAAAGCTCACAACGTTTGTTGTGAGCGAAACGCTTATAGTGCCCGCCGCTGCTGATGTTGACGTTCGTCAACGCAGCGACTCTACGACGCATTCGCGTCTAGCACCAACGCTTAAGGCGCATGTTCTCGTGCTGCGCACTACCCCCCATTTTTCCACTCATATCTATGTATTTCATACACAGCTATTCGTTGCGCTAGCGTTGCTTGCGGCAAGGGGTTTGATTCATAGCGCTTTCGCCCTATTCATCAAATTTTGCTAGGGCAAAACAAAATAGGGGGTAGTTCGCAACTGCGAACATGCGCCAGCTTCAAAAGAAAATGTGCTTCGCAATTGTCTTTCTGCGCGAGCTATTGAGTTGTTTCACAACTGCTTTTTTGCACACAAACTTTTAGTTTGTTGTTATCACTTTGCTTTGCAACTAGTAATTCATGCTTCCTAAGCATAATCAGACTTTATTTAAAAAATTTTTTTGAAGGAGAATATTCATGTCGAGTCTGGCTTCTTAAGTAGAAGCCGCAAACTTTAACTAGTAAAACTATGATTAGGAAAAAGGTATGAACTAAAAATGTAACAGGGTTTCAGCAACTGAGAGCTGACTAGTTTTGCGTGGCGGCTAACGCTCTATGAACGAAGACTCGACATCTTTAATTTACTAATGAATTGTAATACTACCGCTATGCTGATGGACGTAAAAAGGAAAGGGTTTGCATTAGAGGTATTTTTCATTAACGTAATTTTGTGCTGATTAAAAAACAAGAGGACAGCACAATGTCATTACTAAGTTATCACTTGTTCGGACACTGCTCAGAAAGCGGTGAAGAGGCTAATAGTTCAGCTCTCGATGAGAGCGGTTATGATGCGCCTGGAGTTAATGAAGCAACGGGATTACCGCTTTTACCTAGTGGGGTAAAAGGCTGCCCTGGTGCTATCGACGTAGAAGGAAATCCGCGCGGCACTGATATATCAGACCACCTAGGTGTGGATACCACGCTCGATATTAGTTCTATAAATACTGATGTGAACTGTGGATGTGATATTCATTCTGCCACCGACTGGATAATGGACACACCATCTATTGATAATGGTTTTGACGATTTTGGCATTAACGACCTGACTGGGTTAGACGGAGATTGGTAGGTGACTGTATTTCAATTAGCCTTACTGGTGTTACTGCTGCTAGCGGCTTTGGCTATCTGGCTAATACCTTCTTTTGAAAGGTTAGTGGAAAAGTATATGAAGGCTGGCGGTTAGTTAAATTTTTTGCGGCCTTGAATGTTTAGCCTGTGTCGAGTCGCTTTTATAAAAGGTAAGGACACAATGGGACTAGTTATAGTTTGAAGTATTGCAGACGTTGGCACATTGATAAACAAGTGAAAAAATCATTTCATGTACTTTACCATTGATAAAACAGAATATATTTTTTCAGGGGAAACGGATGTTACTATGAAGTTTAAATAATTAGCTATTAATCATTTAGGAGGCTTAGTTGGCATCTCCATTATCTGATCTCGATGAACTTGTTTTAAAGTGTCGGGATCAAAAAGCTAAAAGTTATATAAAAGAAGCTGTTGACTGCTATAAAGCTGGTGCTTTCCGTTCTGCAATCGTATCTACGTGGATTGCTGTGTCTTTTGATATTTTAGATAAATTAAAAGAGTTATCTCTTGCTGGAGATAAAGAAGCAGAAAAGCAAATTGATGTCTTTGAGAAAGCAAGGAGAATCGGTGATATTGCAAATTCTTTAAAGTTTGAAAGAGACATATTGACGGTTTGCAGGGATAAACTCGAGTTGATCTCTCAAGTAGAGTTTATTGATTTAGAACGGCTACAAGAGGATCGGAATAGATGTGCTCACCCATCGATGACTGCTGACGGAGAGGTTTTTAATCCATCTGCTGAATTGGCGAGAATGCACGTGAGGTCAGCTGTTGAGCATTTGCTTCAATATCCTCCTGCACAGGGT
>Ga0209562_1000313_pt1 | contig 17441 bp, 9 predicted proteins | sample WorMetvacBELIZE2_FD_187399 | JGI IMG/M metagenome (GOLD analysis project Ga0209562, IMG submission 187399) | Marine gutless worms symbiont microbial communities from Max Planck institute for Marine Microbiology, Germany - Olavius vacuus BELIZE.2... | ecosystem: Host-associated > Annelida >... | reverse complement strand
GTCATTCTGTTACTAGTTGTCGGAGAGCCACGAGTTGCCGGACCACGAGTACCGACGACACGACCGCGGTGTCTCCGTCTTTCTGGGCATACGTCGTCGAATCGACAGAACTGCGCAGTGACGCTATCGAACTGAGGCTGAGACGGTCGTTAGATATTGTCTGCGGCGCTCTTGCTGGCTCGCTTTTCAGGTTAATTGTCGTTTGTCCACTGTGAACTATTTAAACTGGATTTTACTGAATGTACATGGCTGAGAGTGTGTTGCTGTCATATTAAATGTTCTTAACCACGTTGTTTTCACCTAGACACTTACTAACGTGCCACATCAAAGCAGGAGCAAAGTGCAATAACCTATATTCATGGTTTACTGACAGTACATTTCATTTAATTTGCCTTCTGTTCACCAACTGTTCTACATACAAACTTTTGTTGAGCACTGGTTGATGCAGAAACAGGTACCATTGGATATCATACTGATGTCAGAGAAATGCATTGTACACTATATAACTATACAGCTATAATATGTGCCACGTTGGATCTACTCCTTGGTTCAATTCCAACAATGCAACAGTGACGGTTGATTTCAAGGCCACCACAATGCAGTCAAACCGCGCATTTGAAGCAAATGTGAAGTCGTCTCATTGTCTATCTCACAAGCCATCTATCGCAAACTCCAAGAACTTGGACTGAAAGTACAGTACAGATGCAGATACACAAACAGTTTGCCTATGGTGAATGGCATTTGCTAAACACATCACCATAGTTATTTTCACACATGAAGAACAGATGGACCATCACGAGTCATCATCAGATAGGAATGACAAAACCTCCACAAAATGTCCACGGAGAAGATAAAAGGACATCTTATGCGTGCCGGAAAGGATGAGGAGGAAGCGTATAGCATGGACGGGCCAAAGCTGCTAGAAGCCACAGCCAACATTTGCAGGATGCCATTTTACTTAGCACGGTACCATCTTCACGACAAAGCACATTTCGTGCAGATAACTGCTAAAGTTGTCAACAGCAAAGAGGCAATGCAAGAAGATCAAAAGGCATATCACTGCTGTATGAAATGCCTGACATTATCACCACAATAAGACCTTGTTATTTGACACAGCCACCTGGTGTGAATTTGTGGCTTGTTATTTTTGTGTTTCTGTTCAGATACTCTGTCGTGAAGTGGCAGCTGCCATGCCGACTGGTGGCAGACAAGTTACAGTTTCACTGCCGGAGAAGACCGCTATGGCTGTGTGGGTGTTAGCCAACGTGGAAACTTTCTGAGAGATTGGCAATCTCTTCGGCACGAACAGGGATAACTGTCACCAATACGTATTCGAAGTCCTGAGAGTCATTGCCACATCTCTGAAAAAAGGGTATATCACGTGGCTCAATGCCTCAGAATGCAGGAAGATTCCGTATGCTTTTGAGGTTTCCTCAAATATACCCAACATTATCGGATGCATTGATGGCACCCACATCCCCGTCACAGCACTATCGACAGACAAGGATAGCTACATTAATCGAAAAGAATTCCATCCATCAATGTGCTGGCAGTATGTGACAACACAAAGAAGTTCATGTACATGTACGCAGACAGGGCTGGATCGGTGCACGATGCCAGAATGTGTTCCTCTTTCTGAACTGCTTGAAACTGGGGCATTGTGCAGGTCGCCAGAAGGATCAAAATACTTTCTGTTTGGAGATTCCACATACACTTTGTTGCCCAACCTGCCGGTGCCGCGACAACGGTCACCTGTCATCTGCGCAAGTGAGATTTAATGCAGTACTCGGAGTGTGATAGAGAGAGCATTTGGGACACTAAAGAGGATGTTCCGAAGGCTGCGAGGCATAGAAGGCATGACTGTTCCAGTCTGCAAACCAAACAAGCAGCAGCGACTACCGGTGCTAAGACCAAATGCAAACTGACACACACACTGTTGTTAAATAAAAAAAAATTGAACGAGAAATGGACAGAATCAGCACGGCAATCACCACCACTCCGCAGGTCATCACATGTGCAGACTTAAGACTGCTACGGAAGAAAACCAGCTGATTCAACAGAAACTGGCTCAACTCTGGCTTAGCTCTAGTTCAAACGAGTATCGTATTCATCAGATGTGCCAAAACAAGTACATTCATGAGCAATTGTAACAATGGCGAACATCAGTAAATACGTCCAGTCCATGCATGTGTTAGTATAGTATGCTCATGATAGACGGCACAGTTGCAGAATTTAGCACAACACTGTTCAAGTGTAACCAGCCACATCTTCAAAATGTGCTGGTACTCATTCAGTGAACAGCTGCTTCATACGAGCAGAAAGCATAAAATTTCTTTCATCACGCCACCTCCACATACATAAGAAGTTCCAATAGACAACAGACTGCAGGATCGTGAAGTTCACCTTCAGTTTTCAGAGGCACATTGCAATCACAGTATATTCTTTCTGTATAGTGTGGTATGCTCATGTGGCTAAATGGAGATGCAGCACATAACACTGTAATATGTAATATGATAATCTGCTTGCTCTTCAACAGGTAGATATATCCAGCAACCTTGAGAAAATCCCACTTTTGTAGATCATGGCAGTCAGAAGCCAACAGCTTGAAAAACGAGAACAATATGAGCAATACCACTGTACCCATTTCGATCCCCAACTTTTTCCATTTTTTCGCGAAAAAAACTTTACCACCAAATCTTGCACACAAAGTACTCTTTGCATTGCATTCACTGGCAAAAGCAACAAAGAATTCTTCTATTACGACTCTCAAATCCAAACTGCAACATACGGATATTTTAAAGCTCACTTGTGCAGAGTAAATACAGAGACAACATATGACAACCTGTTTCTAGCAGAAACTATAAAAAGTGGCAATTTCGTGCCTCCACAACATTAGGTGGCCGAGGCATTATGTATGCCAGTGGTCAATCTGGCTGTCTGTCTGTCCACTGTCCACTCGTTAACAACTATTTTGTGTGATGCAGTATCTCTATATTTAGTGGAGCAACTTTAATGAAACTCGACATAAACGTTCATCACGCGAGTGGGAATTGCTGAAACGGTTTCCAAGGTCAGAGACCAAATGTGCACAAATGTCTGAATGTCATAATGGCAGAGGCGTACATTCTGACACTGCGGCTTTGAGGCCAACTTGTTATCCTTTGTTAACACAGCACTTCTGAGTACAGAGATGTGAGGGGATGAGGTCAGTAACTGCAGTAAAATAGCAGTAATGGGGAAAAAGTGACAATACGGTACCTTTGGTTTGGGGACTAAGACCACTGTAATACCATGGGTATGGGGGTAGGAAGAAAAATGACGAAACCACTAAAACTGAAGTGTTCACCTTGACACTGCTGTAGACTTAAGTAATCAGTAGAGCTTAGTATCAGCACAGCATCTTGCCCTGTATCCTGGCCATTCCTAAGTACCAGCTCCAAATTCTGGCAAACTGGTGTTAACCTGGAACCAGCTAGGCACTGCAGGCTTTCCTGTTTATACGTTAAAAAAACAGTATGATAAGTTTCTACCTTTACGCACAAGTATCAAGAGTGTTTTGTGAAATGGGGAAGCGAAGTTGAGAATTTAATTAACAGCACAAGTCAACGTACTGTATATGAACTCAGTGTTGGAGCGTGAGTGAGTGAGTGAGTAGTTTTTTAACGGCACATCAGCACATAACTTCCATTTCAGTGCAGTACATGTAATGTATTCAAGCAGTTTACGAAGCGATTGGAAGGCACTGAAATAGCTTTCAGTGCCTTCCAATGGTGAGAATACTGTGATAAAAATATGTTGGAGGAACTACGGTGTGGAAATCACTCACATGTTTAAAGGCTGACGATGCCTTCATAAACTGCTTGAATACATTACATATACTGAACTGAAATGGAAATCAAAGGATGGCACAAGTAGACTGAATGCACACACTCAGTCATCAAGCACACTCGTTCAGAATGGTTACGGAGACGTTTGAAAGTTCAAGTTCCATACAGCGTATACAACTGTCTGTTACAGCTACTGCAAAATCGGACGACTGAGGACACGTGATCCTAACTACATCCATGACATTGTCAATGGACTCTTGTTTGTCCACAGACTGAAAAACTGACTGACGTATTATACAAAGACTGTGTATCATATGCAAGGTTTATGGTGAATCCCGTTTTTTATATTTCACTAAAAAATCCACTTCCATGTTCATACTAAAGACTCGTTTACACATACATGGTTGTCCGGTAAAACTGTGGCATAAGAGTTGTGCGAGTTTGAACTGTGTCAAAACGTCTCAGACTGTGTTACCAAATCAGGAACGGTTTGACACAGTTGCTGCCAAACAGGTATGAGCAGGATGTGGAACAGTTACCATATATTTGAGGAAAGCAGTTGTGGCAGGAGTGAATGGCACAGTTATCAGGTTATGCAACGGTTTAACCAGATTCTGTGGCGTTATTGAAAAGGTCTCGACACGCTTTCGTACGCATGCTCACAAACTTTTACTGGCATTTTCTGTATACTGAAACACTTTCATGACTTGCTCTGAAATGTGCCGGCGTCACTAGGTTGGTGTCACACGGGGCGGCAACTGATGGTGTCACCCTACTTTTTTCTTCCACCGCCTCTGGAGAGATGACCTGTTTTAGCTGTTGTCTCCTTACCAACCCGGGTGACACCCTCCAGGGGTTGACACCCAACGAAATTTAATTTTTTTTGGTGGCTGAATTTAGAAAAAAAACACTAAATTCAGCCACAAAAAAATTCATTTTAGTCAGGTGTCACCCGGGGCAGTCTGCCCCCGCCCCTCCCTACTGACGCCACTGCTGAAACGGCTTAGTAACGCTTTGTCACGTTCTTCAGACGGCTGCAGGCAGTTGGATTAAAGGACTATCGTATAAAATACCACAGCTATTGACCAATGCACATCACCCAGATGGCTTCTGTGTATCATAAGATTTCAGCTGTGGGAAGTACTGCTGGATAATGCCAGACAGTCTGCAGCCCCGATGTCTACATCTTTCTGTTCCTACTCGTAAAAAGAGAACGAATACAAGGCAGAAGAACGAGAAAAATGTGCATGAAGACCTGGCTCCTAAGAAGAGCTCAGCATCGGCATTACGATCGGCTCCCGAAAGAACTGACAACTGAAGATCACCGTGGCATCGATAACTTCACAAGAGTGTCAACATACCTGAAACGGCTGCAAACTGCCTCGCAATGCATACGGTTGTCTACCAGCCATATCACGAATGATGCAGTTTTGTGCGCTGCTAAAAGCGATGGTTCTCAGATGCATCGAGTCGTTCGCCGTATGCTCACACATGCCACAACATGTTTGTAAGACTTTTGTCAGCTGACCAAACAGAACCAGCTCCGAATATTGCTCATAATCAATTTTTGTCCGCCAGCTGAAAATCGAATCGCGATAGTTCACGTCCAGAGATACATATGCTGCCGGTCGTCTCCAGGTTAAACAACCAGGCATACACGGTTTCCAAAGCATGTACAACCGCCTCTGGAACCATGTATGTGTAAACGAGGTGTAAACTGGCTACAGCTCCCAGCACAAAAAATTGTTTGATTCCAGATCAGCATTACTGTTACAGCATCTTGCACTCTTTTCATATTCCAATTACGTCCCATTGCTCTACGGACGTATGCACAAAATTACAGTATGCTATATTTATTCCAGTAACTACTACAGCTAATGTAATGCAAAAAAAGTAATCTCGCACAGTCGCACGGTAGTAATCTCTCCATATGTCACATGGATATGACATAATCACAGGGACTGTGCTTAAAAGCTGGTTGTTTACAACAGACCACATAAAGCATGTGAGTGATCAGCTGCTAACAGCACATCAGCATATACAGTGTGACTCAAAAAAGTAGCCTCCCTAAAACTTAGTGCGATATTTTCACTTGTGGTAACATGTATAACTAAAAAATACCTTGGCTACTGTCCAAACATATTCTTACGTTTACACCAATTTTGGTCCATTTATCTGAATAATTTGTATGAACTGTACCACTTTCACTACGATGACCCCTCAAATTTTAAAAATTCAATTCAGTCTATTATGAAATTCATGAAATTTTCGTTAACAAACAAGTCACATCAAATGATATTTAATCAAATATAACAGTTAGTGTCTGTTGAATAAATTATCACATTAAATGTTCAAAATGTCCACCATTGGTTGGCACACATGCCTGCAGTCAATTGTGGTTGTCTTGCACAATGCTGCCAATGGCTTTCTCCAGTAAAACAGAACAAATTAACTGAAGTGTATTTTTAAACTCCGGAACTGTTTTTGGCTTCTCTTGGAGCTTGTGATAAGACTCCAGCATTGCCCACAAATCTGATACTCCAGTGGACTGAGGTGAAGTGAATTAGGCCACTCACCATTAGCAATGAAGTCAATGCAGTCTTACTTGCTGAAACTTGAGATGGTAAAAACCGATAAGTACTACTAGGAAAATTAACACCATTTTGTTAAATGTTAAGATAAATCGACCAAAACTGGTAAGCACGTGTGGAGGCAACAAATTGGGACAATTTCACGTAATTATACTTAGCCTGAGTGAAAATATTGCAAAAAGTTTAAGGGGGCTATCTTTTTTTTGACTCAAACTGTATGTAGCTATTCAGTGCCATCAAATGTCAGCAAGCATGAGTGTCATGCAAATGAACACTGTGATGCCAGCGAGCTTTATTTAGAATTACACAGCAAACTTACCTATAAATTACTGAGTGTGGAAACCATTTATTTTTATCACTGATAATCATTCATTGAAAGAAAGCAAAATAAAAATTTTACATTCTTCAGTTTTTAGACACAGGACGATTCTGTATGTCTATCCATGTTTCACTCCGTCTTGTGAAACAAATATAAAGCCTTACAATCCTCTTTACTATCAGATGGCAAAAACTACACTACTAGCATGTCTCGGCGAAGATGACCCAATAAATTAAACAAACGCAATGTGACTTTATGATCAGTTATTAATGCAACAGAACATAATTACAATATTATAAAGCAACAAAGTGTCCATCAAAGTTAGTGTATCCTAAGGCTTTGACATCATCATCGTATTATCCTAAAATATGTAACTGCTTGCATTTGACAGTATCCTCAAGATAAATACTACATTATGCAGCAAATCATAGCAGCAGCAGATTGTACAAACCCACTTGAATCTACACTCAGCCAAATTCCACTTCTCTTTATGAAACCACTGAGTTATGTATGTTTAGGGATTGCAATCCCGGGATCCCGGATCGTTTTTCAATCCCGAAATCCCGGGATTATGAGAGACCAAATCCCGGGATTTCGGGATTAGAAAATAACGTGTTAACGTTATCATTACATGTGAAATGCATGCATGCAAAACAATTATCCGGTTCTGAAACCGGACAAGAAATTATGAAACTGGTTCCCTCGACATTGATAGTCACAAACTGAGTAGCTGAATGGTCGTTCACCAGTGTGTATTAACATGTTCACACTGGTGAACAACCTTTCAGCTGCTCAGTTTGTGATTGTGACTATCAGTGTCGACGGGACTATGACCTCAAACGACACATATGCGTCGTCATAAGTCGCCCCAGTAGTATCCAGTAGGTTTCACAACTTTTAGGCCTACATACGGACTACAGAGCCTACAGACCACATGTTGTGACGTAGGCTCTGTAGAGTTGTGAAACGTCCATTATACAGTCCTTACACTGATGTCTGTTGGAATTTTGATCTCTCATGACGACGCATGTGTATTTTAATATGTCGATTAGCGAGGTGACCTTTGACCTAGCGTGACTTTGAAAGGTCAGAGGTCATTTTGCCCTCGTACGGTCGACGCCATATCTTCACTAGCCGAGTAGTAGTTGTAGTAGTAGGGCCTACATTACGGTACGGTTTACAACACATCAGCACTAAATCCATAGCACGATCGTACACATCTTGTAGTTCAAAAATAGCGACCCGAATACGTTATGGTGTAACTCTCGTGGCAATTTTAGTAGTCAACGCCAATCCCGACGGGATCCTGGGATTGAGAATTCGACAATCCCGAATCCCGGGATTGAAAATTCAAGGCCGGGATTGCTATCCCTATGTATGTTCCACGAAAACTTTAGTCTCAAAATTAAATGTACACCTACCTGATCTAGTCTTGTTAAAATCCGTAAATGTGAATGGCTAACTTAATGCAAGAAAAATTAGCAAACTATTTCATGTATACTCAGCATACTATTTTCAGTCATTTAGACTGTTGTAAATATCCAGGTAGATTCAACTGTCCGTAAAATAACTTAAACAACCACAGATATAATTACTTATGTATACTTATATTGACAGATAAACCCAGTGAACGGGACAGTGCTTACTGGTAGTACTGTACTACTATTTCACTTAAATCGGTTGAATTTTTGCACAGATAGCAAGGTCCAATGCATTCTTGGAAACTGCAATACTATGTTGATGCTTTCGGTAGTAAGCCAATATGCAAACAAATTCTACTGCCTTTTGCTTTCGGCAGTACCGCCAACTCTATTATTCATTGTGCCTACCTGGTACCAACAAAATGATAGCAATAATCCTGGAGTTTAGCAGCCGAAATTCTGTTATTTGAGTAATAACACTTGAATACTTACTGCATTCTGTCGAATTCCATTACAGATAAATTATAACTTCCTTTTAACATTACAGGGTCTGTGAGTGTAAAAGTTTTTTTCAACTAAATGGCTGACAGACCAGGAGCACCTGCTAAAATAAGAAAAGTGCATTTTGGAAATGTTGTATGTGACTTTGGCCTTTGATCCACAATCCTAAAGATGTCATCTGTCATGTGGAGCTGGTAATGAGTAACTGAGACGTTTCATTGAACTATGTCCATGTATTCCAGACATACCTGAGAAAATGCCCCCGAAAGTATTTATTTGACCATAATTTGGTCTTTCAGTGACCCCGATCTTTGACTGTGAGGTCAGTATCTAGTCAGTTCATCCGTGTCACCAACTGCAACAAAGTTGTGAATTTGGCGAAATTACCGAGGCACACAAGCATGGATGGATGGACAGCCTGAAAACGGAATGGTTGCGTAAACATTCTAATGGTGGCAGTAGCAACTGTTCACAATGAGTTGATGCCTTGCTAACCAGGTTCATTAGTCTCAATTTCAGGGAGTAGAGTATGGGAATGTGAAATAAAAATACTATCAAAACAGGCTGCTGCAGAGGATAAACTGAATGGGAAATCGCATCCAACAGTGAATCTCAAGACTGTACTTGGTGCATCGAAAACGAATAAACATGTTGCTTCCATGAAGACATTTTGCAGTACTGATATTTTTGTTATTACATGTCATGTGCACACCGCAAGTATTATGCTTATGCACCGTGTTGATATAGCTTAAGGAGATTTGGAAGTACTTATATGTGTATGAAACTGTATTCGCTATAAACATCTCTACTCGTCCTTCCATGTGCAGATATTGGTTGCATTATCAGATTTCAAAAAGGCTATTGAATAGTTTATGATATGTTGATTGTTGCGTGGCTCATTATGTAAAGGTAAGATTAATAATTCCATAATTTCCTGGCCATCTGGGTTTGACGATTGTAGAAGCTATCGTATTTGCTTTTAGAACATAGGCTCATGGAAGCATGTCAGCATTACTGTTTTAAATAAGTTGAAGTTTGCATATGTTAAGTGCCTGAAGATGTCTTTCAACTTTCACAAGTATAGTAGTGTGTCTGATGTTCATTTCGCACGAACAGGCTTTCCTAGTTTCGGAAGTTTGCCACAAGGCTCAGTGGAGTTTTCTGAGACGTGTTGGTTTGTGTCGTAATAGACTTGTGCGATTGGTAAATCATTTGTGTAGTTACTGTAATTGCAGTACTGTGGTTTTCTGTAGTTTACTTTTTGTGTTTTTGGTGTTTTATCTTCACTCTAGTTTCTGGAGAGGTAAAGTTTATCTGGATACTGGTATTTGCAGGCATCACCCCCAGTGAGCTCATTAAAGTGAAGTGCCCCCTGTTGCTAGTGAAAATTTGGGCAATAATCAGTCATAACTAGGAAACAGAGCGAGATAGCACAATAATTTGTATTATTCGCTGATAGGAAGTCAAATACAGGCTTTCCAATGAGCCTATGATGAACAGCGTACGGTTAAGCAGTCCAGATCCAGCAGTCAGACGGTACATTAAGAAAGACTGAAAACTGTTAGCTAGCAGCAGCGGCCGAGCTGTACCGGTGGATAGGCAGTAGCGCTATCGGCTATGCTACAGGCATTTCCCCAGCCTGCATTGTTTCGCAGTAGTTGTGTAAGGATTTCGTCGATCTGTTCTTCGATAAATAGAGGAAATTACGGCAATGTTCTACGAAACTGGGGTCAGTTAATGTCCAAAGAGAACTTTGAACATAAGTTTGTCTTTAGTTTTGTGCTAGTTAGTGACTGATTGCAATCTCTGCAGAAGTGTGATAAAGATCTGAGACATTATTGCTATCGTCAGTTCGTGCATAGAATTCTCAGCTGCTTTGACAGTTATTCTGTCCCCTCTGTTGGACGGTTTAGCGAAGGCTAATGGTCAAAAATAGTAGTTTGTTTGGCAATATAATTGGGGTTGCAGACTGTTTCTGACTGTTAATACAGTAGTTGTGCTCAGTGATAATAGTCTGCAGAAGGCGAGAGAAGAGTTATTAGTAACATATATGTAAGTTAGTGGTTTAGGCGTTCTGAAAGAGTGGTGTTGATACTTCATCGGTCTGTGGTCTGTCAATTGTGGTCGGACAATTGCGTTGTAAACTGCGAGGGTGTTTCTTCATATTACTGCACAGTTCCATAATGTCCTGGCCACCTGGGTTTGACGACTGTTTTTTTTTACTTTGTGGCCACATTGCTCGCAGTACAGAGCACTGTCTTACCAATAACAGATCTGTCCGTCCTTCACGTGCTCGTGTGTCGTCCAAAGGAATGAAGATACGATCATGCGGTCTTCAGTGTCAGGTAGCACAATGACCTTAGTATCAATAAATTCTCTCCCAAGAAATTTTATCAAATAAACCAATTATGCACGACGGATGCGTTGTGCTCTCTGTGGTAGTGGAGCTTCTTGTTAGGTCAACTATGGGTCATGTGCCTCGTACAAATAAATGATAACATGTCCATTCTGTTGTAAATCACAAGGAGCATTTCGTTGATCACAATGACTGCGATGTCCAGTCATAAAAAATGAAAAATATGTGGATGACAGCAAAGAGAAAGTTAAAAAGACAGTTCAAGACTAGCTGAGAACTGTTCTTGTTGTATGTGCATGAAACTCAGTTTGCCATGGCCGTGTCTGAGGAACATTTCTCACAGCAATTGCTGAAAGTTATCAATTTTAACTGCTTTGAAATTTTAAACGAATATTTCAGACGTGCTGTTCAATTTCTGAAGTGTTCTGCCTGCATTTTTGCTATTAATGGTAAATCTATTAGTGGTATTTCAACATGGCTATTGAGTTACACGAAACAGAATTTCAGATGATAAACTCCAGGATTACCGTACCGGTATGGCTAGGCTAAGTCAGACTGGTTAGCCAGATACACAGCTAGATGGTTTACCTGCATGAAGACCGTCACCAATTACACTGCTATCCAAGCTCAATATACACTGTGGTCCATAAAAATTTTCCCGTAGTTGACTGTAACTCCGGCTATTCTCAACCGATTTCATCATTTCTGCATGGTTTTAATAGTGTATAATGAGGAAAATGATGCATGCATTTACTTCATTATTTTAACAGTGTCCTGCTTATGACAACATCAAAGAATATACACTATCAAAGTGTTGTTTCCTTTTTTACCAAGTAGAGTGTACATACATTTAAAATGATGTGAATGCATGCAACATTAAAAACAATTAAAAAATTATAAATTCAGTTAAGATTTGCAAGGTTTACAGTCAAATATAGATGGGTACTTGTTTATAGAGAATGGACGATCAAATCAGTCGAATCGGTATCGTATTATGCACAACTGCACTGTACTGAGATAAACAGGTATCGACCATAAGGAATAATGCTAATCTAATCATCGACGATCTAAAAATGTAAAAAGTAGAATGTAAACTCAGTAGTTTAAAATAAACAGCAAAAAAACGAGATCAACACACAGTGCAGCAGCGATCAGGTCGGACTTTTAGACTAAACCCTTTAGCAGTAATGTCCTGTCAAGCAACCACTGAATCTAGCGCCATGATAATTAACAGCCAGTGTGCCAACTAGCAGCAATCAGTAGTGATCATCAGCTGGGGACTCGGACACACTGAAAGTGACAGAGTGCATAAAATTCTGCGTAATTGCTTAAGCAGTCTCTGCCTCAACTGTCAGTATACTTCAGGTGACTGGTTGTCTGAGAGATCACATGTACCTTGAACGAATATGGATAGTAAGTGCTGAAGCTTTGTCTTCCCTCTGCCTTTACAGTTCTGTCGTATATTAAGCAAGCTAGCGATTAGGGCCTCCAATACCGATATCCCGGTATAGTCACCCTTCTGCTCTGTCACCGGCTACTGCTGCCAGTGCCTGCTGACCTTTCTCTGTCAGTCAGTCGCTCGCTCAGTCGCTGCAAGCTGCAGCGGTGCTGCTCTGACTGCCAGCTTATACACAGTAGAGTATAAATGCGGTTGGCCTGAAGCGCAATCCAGCCTTAAGCCCCGTTCACACGGCGTACGGTGCCGTACGTCGACGCAGGACACTGCAGATGCTAAATTATATGCTACTTACCGTTGTTGTCAATGGGCACAATTGTGTTGCTGTCTGTCGCCGTACGGACGGCCACGCAATGCAACATGCCGCACAAATCGAGCTGCAGCATCTTGCGTTCATCGACGTACGATGACGCAATGTGTGCGTGTGTGCGAACACTGCGGTAGAAATCAATGTGCCCGATTACAACGTCGCTGTATGTCAAATCCGTTTACATAGTGCTGCGTACGGCACGGTATGGCGACATTGTAGTCGAGCACGTTGATTTCTACGGCAGCGTTCACACATACTGCGTCATTGTTCGTAGATGGACGCAACAAGCCGCATGTTGCGTTGCATTTCCTAGACGCATGTGAACGTACGGCGACATATGTTGCCTCACGTGCATGTGCGTGCATCAACATACAGCGCCGTATGCAGTGTGAACAGGGATTACCCAACGCACAAAACACAAGGTCCAGAACACGTCTCACAGGCGTGCTTTTGGACCTTGCTTGCATAACCGGGTCAATAATTTTTGGGGTGGATATGTTTTCCGTTAGTTCGATTTTTGCAAACTTTTCTTCTGTCACAACAGCATTGAAAATGTCGCCAGTATTGACGCTGTAGTTCCCTCACCAGCTGCCAAACAAAAAAATATTTCATCACGATATTCAAAATTTGCCAGTTCTTCGTGTTACCAGTTATCTCATAAACATTTTGGCAAAAACCGCACGACTCTACTGCAAGCGGCTGCAATGATGGTGCATTAAACTTTGTACAATTTTTTCTGGACCACTCTGTAGTAATAGTTTCAAGAGCTATATTTTACAGTGCAAACCTGGCATACGAAAGCATGTAACAGACTGCAGGATTGTATCTTAATCTGGAAGCAAAATTCCAGTTTTGAAGCGATGCTCAGGTTAAGTTTTGTTTCAAACTCAGTTATGAATTTGGTTTAAAACTAGGTTTCAGACCGATCAGATGGTATCCATGGTAACGAAATTGGAGACGACAATTGTGCCTTGTAAATAACAACTCAATTATGAGTGATAATGGTCATTCACAGAACCTGGTTAAAATTCCCCACAGCGTTTGGCGATTAGCTGAAATAAAGCTGCTTTGATAGCAGCGAGCCAAAAATATAAACATTTGCCATGTTGTGTACATCTGGTTTAAGTGAAAGTGAAATGGCTCTGGCTTTAAACCAAAGTTAAAGTCTCGAGTTTTAGCTAAACTGTCAATCGAAATGCACTGTACAATTTTGGTTTAAAACTGTATTGTTCCGACTAACTTCGGTTTAAAACCCAAGTTCCGTCTTAATTTTTCAAAGCGCACAATTAGATTGCAAAATATCTATGGCCGCAGCTGCACGGTCATATTTCAGTGTAAACGAATCGGTATCGAAACGATCAATTGTCTGCTAAACATTATCGAATCAAACTGCACCTGCAAAAGGTTAATCGTCCATTCTCTAGTTTTTTTATAGACCACATAATCCCAACCAATATGTTACCCTTAGCCAAGACACCAGCCTGATAGTTAGCATTACATTGTAAAAAATGACTTACAAATTAATTTGAATGATTGATTGATTGAGTAAGGCTTAATGACCCGCTGCGTAGCAATTTTTTGCCAATTAACGACAGGTGAGTGGCAGGTAATGTTTCATGCAACAACTTTATTGTGTGAGCGATATTCAAGTACCGTAATAATCACTCTTAACTGTGATACCGTTATGGGCACTAAGTTACGCGAAAACCTGCAACTGAAGAGAAGCCTTAAACTGACGATGATTAGCAGTACTGTCATCGAGTCCCTATTCAACTAAGCCTGAAGCCTGAAGTCACGCAAAGTCAGTGGCATCTGATAAGACATCAGCTCTGAACAGAAGAATGCACAACTTGGCAGATATGTTGGAACCATGTCAGTACTGAAGTTGCCAAAGATGAAGCTGGATCTGTTGACAAGGCTGTGGTTGTCCAACTGCATACAGGCATAGACGCATTTACATCGTGGACTTCTGGGTTCAAGAGAGCTAACGATTAACTCAAACATACTGCTTCAGTCTTGCAACGAGCTATCCCGTTGCAGTTTACGTTTGATTTCATGCGACATTCCGCAGCACCATCAACGAAAATGTCAGATAAATAAGCAGCAAATCGTTCACGGCGTACGTGAATCACGTGCGGTGACTGCAAGTTTACAATCCACATGATCGGCCAGCCAAACAGCTTCATTCACAAAACAGGCAAGTGTCTAATATCACACGCAGTAGGCATCATACACAACAACGTACAAATCGACCTTAATTACGGCCGGAAGTAACGATGCCCAAAATACGATGCTGTCCTGTGAGCATCATTTGTGCTGCAGTACACAGCAGCAGCATCCAGAGGCCGACACAATAACATGAACTCAATTTGTCGGTTCTTTACTTACGTCCTGGCCAGACTACGAAGTCAGCAACGACACCGATATAACGGACAGATCCAGCAGTGCTCTACAAGTCACACAGTATGTCCCAGTAATAATAACACAGGCGTGTGCAAACTTTTCAGCCCGTGGTCTGCACAGAATATCCTACGGTTTCTGTCGGCTGCATTCGACAAAAAAAATTGGTTAAACAGCTAAAATTATACCGACAAAAAATTGATACAAGTGTATTACTTTGCAAACAAGGAAACAAAATGGCCGGCCATGAAATGTAATTGTTGTCACTCTATCTATATTTACAAGTAAGTAATCTTTAGTTAAAAATGCCTGGAACCTCACACACATTGATCTGCCCATTGTTTGCCCATCTCTCATATAACACTATACCTCCATCGAGGTCACGTTTTCACCTCATCTTATCCATCAACGGAATAACTCGGAAGCTATTGACAAATTATTATGGTATTTCAGGTAGCTGTACGCATACATGTAGGGACAATCAATTAGATTATAAAGTTGATCTGGGAGCAGTTTAGTAATATCAGTAAGTCTCGCTAAGTTCATCATTATGACTTCTGTTTTAAATCCAGACAAAATACTTACATGTAAACATGAAATAAAGCTCAAACTCCAGATACATTACCACCAGCACAGCATCTGTGTGGGGTCAACGCAATCTGTAAACTTTTGGATGTGGGTTCGGTTGTTGTTTATTAAAATTAACCCTACCAACTGATCACCTGATAACTAAAGCTATTCCCACATTATTGTAAATATTATTGTATGCAACATTTGTCACTTACTCATGTGGTGTCATATTTCCTGGTGTATATTTGTATTCTTTTTTATGCAGACTTTGGTAAAGGAAAGTAGTTTCTTTGGCACTGCTTTGGTGGACTATGTAATAAGTTACCAAGGCTATGATTTGGGAAACACAAATTTTTGACCCTGTCTAAATAGAACTTTTGACTTCACAGAGCTAGAGCTCACACAATGTATCTGTGCATATCTGTCGCAGTTGACTGGAAATCAGTGACAGATTACAAGGCCACTGACACTGAACTTTACTTAGTTGAATTTGCTGTATTCATGATTCTGCCCAATGTATTGCATCGCAGTGCACATATCACAGCAGTAATTTAAATAAAAAATTCACCGTCAGGTATAATCAATGACACTGCTAAGCAGCAACCTTAGGAAAGTTGTTAACACCCTTCATCACCTTGTGCCTCAGTCAACAGGCAGTATAATTTGGTTTAAGCCAACGGGAGGTGATGCCTAGCAGAAGAAAAGCTAACCACAGCCTGGCATAAATTAACAGCAGCTAATGTGTCAACTTAGGATTCTGCCTAAGTATTGCACAAGTTTGGCGTAAGTTTTGACTAGGAATTTTTGAAAATTGACTCTTTCTCAACTTTTTCCTAAGTATTGCCTAAGTTCGTTCATTTTACTAAGATTTGCCTAAGTTCGACTTAGGAATCTTTGAAAATCGGCCCCCAGAATTACACGGCTTTTCTAGTACTATACTTGTATACCGAGCATGGAACTGAGCCTTTACCTTTATTACCAATGACACTGATGAGAAATATCACGACAACCAGCTGCGATGCAAGTGAGATATGACTGAGAACTGATGGCTTTATGACCCACCCATGGCCATTAAACAATGCTATGTCTATTTCGGCCCTCGACAACTTCCATCTAACATGGCAATTTTCTCCAACATAGTGTTCTTGACAGGATCATTGCAACACTTACTAAAAGCCTGTACACAATGCATAGATTAATTTGCTCTATCCACTGTATGTTGGAGAAAATTACCATAAATCAAAGTTGACAGGGACTGAAGTGACCGCACTACCTAAACAAACTGTGCAATCGAACGACACTTCTGACAGAGATACCCAAGTAACAAAGGTCAGGATAATACAGCTATAATGACGACCAAACCTATGACAACGAGCGGCAAACTGTTGCGCATGCTCGGCATTCTGGAAGAGGATAAACGCAAGCTTCTCCTCCATGTTCAACTGGACGTTCTGTCACACAACAACATTTACAACGATAACTAATAATAATTACATAATGACTGCAGTTAAATCGATTATAGGTCAACAATCCGAGGGTTCAATAATCCGAGGGTTCGTTAATCAGAAGTGGGTGCCTTATTCACAACGGTACTTATTTAACGCTATCCCTGACACTAACCATAATGCTAACCCTACTAACCCTAACCGTTACAGTAAGGGTAACCCTAACCCTACCAACCCTACTAACC
>Ga0209562_1000312_pt1 | contig 17517 bp, 14 predicted proteins | sample WorMetvacBELIZE2_FD_187399 | JGI IMG/M metagenome (GOLD analysis project Ga0209562, IMG submission 187399) | Marine gutless worms symbiont microbial communities from Max Planck institute for Marine Microbiology, Germany - Olavius vacuus BELIZE.2... | ecosystem: Host-associated > Annelida >... | reverse complement strand
TTCTTAATATCTCTTGTTTTCTTCATAACTTTTCTCACTATGAAAGAGAAAGATTTTTCCTTGCCCATGCTTTTCCTCACTTTACCAACATTAGATTGGTCTAGTCCCCATCTGGAGATGATTTGACAAACTCACGAGGAAAAATAATATTTCGCGCAGTTTTTGATTTGTAGAAATAAATGGAAAAAAAGATGCCCACGCTTTCGGCAAATATTCGTTCTAAAGACAGAAAATCAGCCTCCAAGGCTCGATCTACTCGTCGTATTCCTGGTGTTTTATACGGATACAAAACAGATCCTCGTTCCTTAGATGTAGATTATTCCGATTTTATTCGCTTGATGCGAAAGGTGGGAGTTTCTTCTGTGATCGATATAGAAATAGAGGGAAAAAATTATAAGGTAATTGTAAAAAACTACGATATACATCCAGTCGATCAATCGATCCAACATGTAGATTTCATGGCTATCAATATGGATGAAAAAATCGTGGTAGAAGTGCCTCTGAACTTCATCGGAGAATCTTTGGCGGTAAAAAATTTTTCCGCGATTATTATCCGTAACCATGAAACATTGAGCATTCGATGCTTGCCATCTGATATTCCACACGATGTCGAAGTGGATATCTCCTCTATTGTAGATCTACATAGCCAGATAACCATTGCTGATCTTAATATATCTGAAAATCTGGAAGTAATGTATCTAGAACCCGAAGAAACTCTCTGCTCTGCGACTGCCAAGACGGGAACCGATGAACCAGAAACACCAGAAACCGAAGTGGAAGGGGAAGAAGGGGAAGCGACTGCCGAAGAAGGAGAGAAAAAACCAGTCGAAGGTGGTGACGAAAAAGCTGAGAAAAACCCCGAGGATTCTAAATGATGTTTATTTTAAGGATTATCAAGGATTGCTGCGTTTATTTTGGGTTATTTTTCCCGTTTACAAAGCTAGATAATGCTATTTCATCGAGTCCAGTATGAGATTTAACGTGTATAGATTGCACGGAAATGCTGAGGATTTGGTAACCTTCTGGCACGATATTTGAATCATCTACTACGATAATTCTGCCAATTTTCCCTACCTTTTTTTGATTACAGTATTGCTCTATTTGTTTAATGCGAATTTCTTTTTTATGCGTTGCCTCCCATGTCCATTTTTTCCATTTTGAAGGGTCTAAAATATTTCTTTGCGTAAAGGGTGTTACATCTATTTTATCCTGACCAATGCATTTTTCTAAAACTTCTATTGGAATGGTTTTTCGCCAATCAGAAGAAATAACAACCCGGGTACTTTTGCCAATATTTTGGACTAATTGGTTTAATACTTCTCGTTTTTCACTACTAATACTATCAATTATTGGTTGCCATTGTTTTCGTATGGCATTCATATTTCGATAGAAAATATCCCGCCAATGATCACGAAAAGAATTAAACGGAAGCATTACTCCATCTATATCTAGAAAAAGCAATGTTGCCTCTGGCGCTTCTTCTGGCGTGTTTCCCGTATTTTCCGCGGAAGTATTCATAATAAAAATAAAAACGATTCGTTTTTTATTTATATTTTTTTGTAAAAAAACTCTCTTTCATCTCGGACGCTTGACCTTTGGGAATTTACTTTTTGCGGGATAATAAACAAAAAACCGCGAAAATTTTTGTCACCCTCTATCAATTGATAGGATTAAAGTGACGTACCCTAAAACCTCTGGACGAGGCGATGATCCATCCGCACATTCCCGTACGGATACCTTGTTACGACTTAAGCCCAGTTACTGGTTTTGCCTTAGGCCCCCCGCACCTTCTTCTCAACGAAAAAAAGATGCGGGGAGACTTCGGGCACCCCCAGCTTCCATGCCTTGACGGGCGGTGAGTACAAGACCCAAGAACATATTCAACGTGCCGTGACTGATACACGTTTACTAGCGATTCCAACTTCATGAAGGCGAGTTTCAGCCTTCAATCTGAACTGAGGCAAGTTTTATCCGATTGGCTCCACATTGCTGCATCGCTTCGGTTTGTATCTTGCCATTGTAACACGGGTGTAGCCCAGGACATAAGGGCCATGCTGATTTGACGTCATCCTTTCCTTCCTCCCATGTATAATGGGCAGTCTCGCATGAAAATACAACATACGACAAGGGTTGCGCTCGTTAACGGACTTAACCGAACACCTCAAGGCACGAGCTGACGACAACCATGCAACGCCTGTCACCGGTCCAACTAAATGGAGCCTCTATCTCTAGAGGCGGCAACCGGGATGTCAAGCCCTGGTAAGGTTACTCGCTTATTGACGAATTAAACCCCATGTTCCACCGCTTGTGTGGGTCCCCGTCTATTCCTTTGTGTTTTAATCTTGCGATCGTAGTACACAGGCGGCGTGCTTAACGGGTTACCTAAGGCACAGAGACCAGGTCGAGGGTCCCTACACCGAGCACGCATCGTTTACGGCGTGGACTACAGGGGTATCTAATCCCTTTTGCTACCCACGCTTTCGTCTATGAGTGTCAGGAATGGGCCAGTGTATTGCCTTCGCTTTTGGTGTTCCAGTGCATATCTACGGATTTTACCCCTACTTGCACTATTCCATACACCTCTCCCATCCTCTAGCATGCTAGTTTCCACCACGATTCCGAAGTTGAGCTTCGGTATTTTATAGCGGACTTAACATACCACCTGCAGACGCTTTACGCCCAATAATTCCGGGCAACGCTTGCCCCTTACGTATTACCGCGGCTGCTGGCACGTAATTGGCCGGGGCTTATTCCTGGAGTACCGTCAGATCTTCTTCCTCCAGAAAAGATGTTTACAATCCATGGACCTTCATCCATCACGCGGTGTCGCTCCGTCAGGCTTTCGCCCATTGCGGAAGATTCCTCACTGCTGCCTCCCGTAGGAGTATGGGCCGTGTCTCAGTCCCATCGCGTCTGGTCATGCTCTCACACCAGATACCCGTCGTAGCCTTGGTAAGCTTTTACCTCACCAACAAGCTGATAGGACACAAGCCCTTCCCGTACCGATAAATCTTTACCCTTGCGGGATCATCCGGTATTAGCCACCCTTTCAGGCAGTTATCCCTGAGTACGGGGTAGGTTCTTGTGTATTACTCGCTCGTCCGCCGCTTTCATTTCACAAAATAAATTTCGCGAAAATCACGCTCGACTTGCATGTGTTAGGCGCACCGCCAGCGTTCACCCTGAGCTAGGATCAAACTCTTAGTAAATAACCAAAAGTTAATTCCGGTACGCCTAAGGCGCTCCCCTGCGTTCACCGCAGAGCTCCGGATCAAACTCTTAGTAAATAAGATTTTGAAAACTCAAAAATGTTGCTTTTCCCGCATATGCGGGATTGTTTGATTAAATCAATTTCTCTTTGTCTTACGACTCGTGAAATTGAAATCTCACTAAAATAAGCTGTTGCGTTGAGGAAATAAAAAATTCCTCTGGAATTATTCTAAATAGAATAAACGTTTATTATTTTTTGTTAGTCCACTGTGGTTGTAGTGCAGCGAACTAATATTGCGTCCGAAATGAAAAAGAGCTTTGTAAAAAACCTAAAACGCAAACTCCGAAGCATCCAAAATCTATTAATCCAGGCGTTAAGGCTGACCGATTGTAAAAACGGATTTTTCCTGTCAAGAAAAATCTCGCAATAATTGGTAGCTAGGCATAGACATACCCCACAATTTTCAGAAGGAAACACACAGGAAGAAAAAGGAGAGCCCCCAAAAGCTCTTCTTTCTCGTCATGTGTTTTTGGACTGCCTCCCTTCTGAAAAGATTTGAGGGAAAATGGAATAGAAAACAGCAATATTTTTGCAAAAATTGTAAGAAGAAATTTCAGGGAAGTTCTCGTCCAGGAAAAGGACGAAATTTACTATGGAAAGAATGTGCGATAGGACAGTAAACCCAAGCCTATTTAACTCATAAAATAGGAAGGAGTCGCTGGTGGGTAAATCGGGAGTTAAAAAAGTATCGCGAATCTATAAAGAAGAGAAATGAAGTAGAAAGAGTTTTTTGTAGAGTCAAGTGTTTTAGAAGGGTGGCAACTCGATATGACAAACTTGATGTTATTTATCTCTTCTACATTAATTTGTGCTTTTCTTAGATATTTTTTAGTGTCAACAGGTCCTAGTATAAAACGGACGAAAAAATAATTTGCATAATTGGTTATGGAAATTTCTTTTTAATTTTTTTACAATCATGAATGAAAATCCTCAAGAATCACAATATCAGTCGCAGGGATTATCTCCTGAAGCTCAGGCTAGAGAAACCGCAGCTGCTAGAGAAAAATTAAAAAGAGTTCTTAAGCAGTAAATTGCCAAAAATATAAGCCCTCTCCCAAATTTGCCAAAATGAATTATGATTTTTAGCGGAATTTTGGCAAACATCAGATATACCGAAACATTAGGTAAAATTTTCTTGAGATTTTTAAAAACAAAAAGGATAATTTCATAAATTCTTAACTTTTAATAAAATGAGTATGAAAGACAACCACATTAACTATATAGAGTTCAAAGCAAATGATCTCGAAAAAATGAAGAAATTTTACCACCAAGCTTTTGGTTGGTCTTTTACAGAATATGGTCCAACATATGTCGCTTTTTCTGAAAGTGGTCTTGATGGTGGCTTTGAAAAAACAGATGAAGACATTGTAAATGGGGCACTTGTTGTGCTATATCATCAAAAGCTTGAGGATATTAAAAAGAAAATTATTAAATCTGGTGGAAAAATTTCAAAAGATATTTTTTCTTTTCCTGGTGGACGAAGATTCCATTTTATTGACACTTCTGGAAATGAATTGGCAGTCTGGTCTGATAAATAAGGGTAAAAATTTATAAAATTGAATTTAGATATAAAAAGCGAAATAAAACAATTTTTTAATGTATTTACTACGGTAGATTTCGTTAATAGACTAACGACAGCAGAGGAGGTAAAAACTATTGATGATTTATTAAATCGAGTAATAGAGACGATGGAACAAAATTTATAAGAATTATAGAAAGCCTATAACAACGATCAGGTTTTTTGACCGACCAAAATATCGCGGATTTTTGCGAAATTTTAGCGCATTATGTAGGATAAATGCGGGGTAAAAGGGGAAGTTGAAAGTTTGTAAAGCTGACAAGATAACAAGCTCACAAGTTTATAAGCTATCAGCCCTAACCGTGGGGACCCCCCCACGCTTTTTAAAGTCATAGTTATGTTATCAACAGCTATTCCTTCACCGATTTACTCTGCGTAGGAAGACCCAAAATTTGATATCCCGTGAGCCAATCATCGGTACTATTGGAATGATTATTGGCAGCGATATCAGACCAAATGAAATTTTTGCCAGCAGAGCGAAGTGAGGTGAGTGTGCCTGTTTGAAGAGAATTGTCACCCAAAAGCTGTACGACAATCGATGGTGCAGAAGTATCGGTTCGAACCAAAGCAGCTCGAAACACCAAAGTTACCGACTGGCCAGCGGGGAGGTAAAAGGAACGACTGGAATCAAAATGAACCGTGTTTCCATTGATACTGGCGTTCCATCCGAGAGAGGTGATACTACCAGATCTATATTTTTGACCGATGTCAAAATCATCAGTCGAAGCTCCACCAGGATAATCAACATGGCTTGGATGTAGCGAAAAAGAAAGTCGACCAATTTCGATTTCCCGAGGGCCATGATTCTTGAGATTTACTTCAAATAAATTTGTCAACTGACCATTTACTACCAAATTTGGCTGTACTAACCCAGAAGAAACAACGGGATATGATCGGGCAATAAAAAAATCATTGGCGTTATTATAGGTACTGATAGCGCTGGTGTTGTATCTCGCATTTGATGAAAATCCAATTACCTGAGATTCTCCCGCATCAATACCAAGCTTGAGGAGTGTGTTTTCTCCTGTTCCGCGAGATTGGGGGACAGCCTTAAATCCGATGGATTTTGGTCTCTCGCGATATACTCGTAGGGAAGGACGAAAAGTAAAAGTCGCACGACCATTATATATGGATCGCTGGTCCAAAACTGATCCCGTATCGAGATCGATCGCTTGCAAAAATTTTATCGCTCTATCAGCACCATCGCCATATTGATTATATACGGTCAATTTTTCGATGAGTGCATCTTCTTGTGCAGCACGAAATGTACTCTGGAGTACGTAAGAATCTTGATTTTCTGCAATCGAAAAACGATCAATAGTAATAGAAGGTGTGGTGCTAAAAAGCGTACTTTTTAAATTTTCTCCCAAAAAATAGGAACGATTATCGAAAACAATTGAATGACTATTTTTCCTTCCCGTGATATGCGCCTCGTTTGGGTCACCCGTTAGTTCTCCATAACCGATAATTTTTACGACTTCCAAAGAATATGGATTGGTGAGATTATCGACAATATTTTCATTTTTATTCCGCAGAGAAATATTGAGTGAAATACTTTCATTAGACGCTAATCGAGAATGGTCTATCCGAATAGAAGTTTTCCCACTACGAGGAAAAGAAGGTCGCCGTGTATCGGTGACGATCTCGATATCAGAAAAATCTGATCGAAGTCCGAGTTTATCGGAAATGCGAAAGAAAATCTCGGTATTAGTAATCGCTTCGCGAAAAACTCTTTTGCCCCGAGGAGCATTATTAAAAAGCCCAATGGTCATCACTTTTCGAGTTTCTCCACTGCCAATTGCACGAGTATTATTAATAGGATTTATAATGGCACGAAGCGGGATAGTGGTATTTTTATCGATCGAATAAACGGTCTTTCCCCGGCGTTCTACGGGTTTGGAAAATCGGGTATAAGTTCGCTGTAATCGCTGACGATAAGTGAGTCGGGGAGCATAACCCAATGTGGCAGTTTTATTATCGGATTGGTCATAATATCGCAAAACTTTGTAATTATCATTACCACGTAAACTGCGCAGATATTGATGATAAGAAAAAGAGCTGGCCAGTGCAGCCTCAGAAAAGAATAGAATTGCCAAAATGAGAACTGAGAAGATTTTTTTCATACAACAAAAAAAATTTAGAGGGTTAGTATCTGCAACGAAAAAATAGCAAATTTGTTAGCAAACATTATAAATTAGAAAAAAATTTTTCTACTTCATCGATTCCACCAGATTGAAAAAGGCGGATAATTTGGCTCCCAACGACGACGACATCGGCCATCTCAGAAACTTTTTCTATATCTTCCGCGGAAGAAACTCCAAAGCCAAGGGCGATTTTTCCCGTAAAAAATTTTCGTAAACGAGTAATATATGCTGCAGTTTTTTCATTAAATTCTTGTGCGGATCCGGTAATGCCAGCTCCCGAAACCGCGTACCACAGAGGAGATTTTTTTTTCGCGATAATTTTTAGGCGACTATTCGGGGTTTGAGGGCTTACAACGGGAATAAGAGATAAATTATTTTTTTCTGCTGTGTGGTGAAAAAAATCGCTATCGACACTATCAAAAGGAATATCGGGCACGATCAACCCCCTCACACCCACTTGGCTCGCCCGACTCATAAATTTTTCAATACCGTATACAAATGGCACATTGTAGTAGGTCATAAAAAAGAGCGGAATTTTTGTTTTTTTTCGTAAGCGTGACAGGAGAGAGAAACTATCCTCTAGGGTTGTGCCGTTATCAAGAGAGGTTTGATTGGCTTCAGAAATTACTGGTCCATCGGCGATGGGATCGCGAAACGGAATTTGTAATTCCAAAAAATCTGTACCAGATTTGATGAGTGTTTCCGCGATTTTTTCCGAAGTGGGTAAATCGGGGTATCCGGTTACGATATGAGTCATAAGAGTTGGCATGGCAGGAGGTGAGAGCTTCAGGGGGAATTATAAATTATAAATTTTAAATCAGATAAAAAGATTAAAAGCTGACAAACTATTAGCTCTGTAACTAATAACTGATAATGAATAACGTAAAACCTACCATAATTCAAAATTCAACATTCAAAATTTATAATTAAAATTTCCCAAGGTCAACAACGTTTAGTTGAATCGTTCGGAAAAAATTTTGGATTTTTCGATTTCCTGATCGAGGAGTAAATTTTGGACATCTTTTACCATATCTCCATTTCCGCAGAGGTAAAACTCGCTCCCGGGATGGTAATCTTTTTCGGTCAAAAATTGAGTAATACGACATTTTTCTGCTTGAGGAAAAATGTCTGCAGGATTTTCTTGACGCGAAAGTCCTAGACGAATTTTTATCCCGCGAGCAGCTAGGTCACTTACTTCATCGAGATATGCAATGTCTTGATCATCCCGACCACCATAAAATAGAGACATTTCCCGAGGATTTTGAACGGTTAGCTCGGTAAAAATCATACTTCGAAGTGGTGCAATGCCGGTACCAGTGCCGATAAAAACAGCGGGGGTAGGCTTTGGTGATAAAATAAAATGGCCAAACGGACCTTTGAATGGATACGTATCTCCTACTTTTGCCGCATCCAATACAGCTGTCCCCTTGCCACCTGGAACAATGCGAACGACGAGCTCTAGGATATTTTCCGCGGGAGGCGAAGCGATAGAATATGCACGCCATAATTTTTCTCCCAAACATAGTGATACAAATTGTCCTGCCAAAAAGGTGAACGGAGTCTTTGTTCCGTTCACAGAAAAATCTATCGAAAAAAGGAATTTTTTAGTATCTCGAGCGACGGTGCTAATATGGGTAATAGTGAGAACTCCTTCTCCGATTTGGGGATGCATAGTAAAAAAATTATTTTTGACTGACCAATGTAAGGCTTTTAAGGCTAAAAAAGAGTTTTTAATTTTGCACTGTCATTTTTTTTTGATTTTTAAATCTTAAATTTACTGCTAGCCGTTAGCTTAAGAAAATATTTTTTAAGCCTAATAACTACGAAAGTCTAGAGCGTAATTTCGTAAATTTTATCAGAAGTTACCAATGTGGCACGAGTTCCTTCATCATTAACCCAAAAATCTACAACTTTTGGAAGTTGGTATAAGATTTGTTTTTTATAAGTCGCTGCACTTGCGCCTTTTTCAAACACCATAAGACGCTGATTGGAAGGGTCGAGAATATAGAGATACCCGCTATCGGTAGTAGTGTAAAGGCGTAAATTTTTTCCAGAAAAGGGTGCGTAAGGCTTATCCTTGAGTTCATAATTTTGCAGAATTCCCTGGTAAAATTTCAGGATATTTCCATCATCATTCAGGACATAAATAGCTCCATCGATAGCAAAACTGATTGCCCGACTGAGGTCTACATTTTTGGTATTATAGGGTGTAGCTCGACCATAACTCGATCGTTTCCGTTCATATTTCCAAATTTGATTTTTGGTCGGATCGAGAAGGTATACAAATCGAGAACCAAAGGAATTAATATCGGTCCCTTTTTGCCAGGTTTCGTCTTGTGTTTTCATGGGAGTGACAACCCCTTCTTGATATTCAATAATTCGAGGAGCATCGGTCAAAAACATTTGTACTTTTTGGCGGGAATTAGTCGCAGCAGATAAAATATTTTCCTGACCAGCTATGGAAAGACCTTTTTCAACTACTTCACGGATAGTTTTATATAAGAAATGCTCATCGTATACATAATAAGCACCACCGAGTTCTAAAATACCTCGTGCATCGACTTTGTCATTTTTTATACTCAAATCTGCTACCAAAATAGGATTCACTTTCTGCGCATTTTCCACTCGTAAGCGACGATCTTCTATTTGTACGGCCAAAAATTGCGCATCATTTCGGAGCAACTTAGAATCAGCTTTGAGAATTTTTTGCAAGGCTTCATCGGCACGTGAAATGTAGCGATTGGCTTCTACTCTATCGCCTTGTTGTGTCATGATGTCTGCTTGTTGCAAGGCTTCTTTGGCAATGGTGAGTTCCGCTTGCAATGCTTGTTCGGCTTTTGAGGGGCCAGAAAGCGCCTTAAAAGTAACAAAAAAGACAAACAACACCAGCAATATTCCAGCGAGGAAAAATAACTTCTTTTTGTGCACTAGAAGACCGGAGAGCTTCGAGGTTTGGTGACGAAATAGTTCTCGATAAGAAATCCGCTTTGGCGATTCTTCCGAAGAAGGTCGGAAAGCGACTTCGGCACCAGAAACCTCAGAAGAAACATTTTCTTCCGGTAATTCGTCATAAGCATCGATCGGAATCGAGGGATCAATCGGTTCCGATGGAGTCGAGGCTTCGGGCTGAACACTAGGGGTTACCTGACGAGAGGCAAATCCCGCAGAAGGAATTGCTTCCTGAGTACCAATTCCCAAAATGGTTACCAAAATTTGATCTTTGGTGCCTGTCAAAAGTTCCTGCTTGAGTCTATTTGCTGCATCCATACAGGTATTGTTGGCAAAAAAATCCACTAATTGATTATTGGTGACATAACGCAAAATCCGATCGGAACAAAAGAGTAAAAAATCCCCTGTCGAAATTTCTCCGTTGAGAATATTGCAAAAAATATCTTCTCCATTTACTCGGTCTTCGATGATTTGATTCAAAACTCCTTCACGGATCATATAGCTTTCGGATCGACCCGATTGGGATAAATATAACTGATGAAAATCGAAATAAGCAACCACAAAATCTGGCGGTGAAGTCCAAAAATGAGACATGCCCCGAGCTACTTCATTTCCAGCCTTGAGAGCCTGTTCGAAACGATCGTAAATGGGCATTTCTGGATGCGTTACACAATAATCGTATATAGCACCAAAAACTCCTTCTGCGATGTCAGAAGTTTGCGTTGTTTCCGAATCAAATCGAGCTAAAAAATATAATTTTTGACCTTCTGCCAAATCTTCTTGAAAAGCAAAACCAGTACCCTGAGAGTCAGTACGCGTTTCGAAGGTGTGGATAGTAAAACTCATTTCAAGAGAAGACAAACAAAAGAAATATTTTATACGTATCAAATTTAACTTTCCCAATTTGTTAGCGGTTAGTCGTTAGCTCGCAAGAACATGCTTTTTAAAATCTAATTACCACATTAAGAGATAATTGTTATCCAGTGGAATGACCTCAAAAGTCAGCGACATCAGCATACTTATTTTTTCCGCAAAAAAAAGATGGGACATAATAAATGATTGTTTTTTATATAAAAATATGTTAAAATGCTAAAAAAATGAAAAACAAATGGATACAGTCTTTGCTTAAAAGAGCCAAAATAACTCCGTGGCTATTGTCTCGGGTGACCATTTTATGGAGCCTGCGATTTACCTTTCAGATTGGACTTATTTTTTCCAGTACCATGATCATCGCTCTGTTTGCGGATCGATTTGGTTTTCATGATTTTTTATATCTGATTTTGGCCGATGCGATATTATTTTTCTTGGGAAATTTAGTGCTTTCTCGATTTTATCGCCGCTCAGCAACCGATCGTTTTTTGATGATTGGCCTGGCCATGACAGCTATTTTTATCACCGCAGCCTCTCTTTTTCCGATCAATTCCATTTGGTTTTTATGGGGACTTATACTCGCAAAAAATTTCTGCTTTTTGCCCATGCATATCGGATTGATTCGAAAAAATGAATCGCTTTTTTCAGCGACCGATTCGGTACGTGTCATGCCTGTTATCGATTCGGCGATCACAATTGGAACCGTCGTGGGATCGCTGATTTTTTTGATTTTACTAGAATTTATGCCCGTTGGTCAGCTTTTTTGGGTTTGGATCTTAGTATGCGGAGTAATGGGGTACATTTTATGGAAAAATAAAAAAACACTAAAACCCTTCGAATCAACGGAATATTTTTTCCCAGAAAAATTCGCCAAAAATGTACAAAAATATTTTTGCCGATTTCGGTTTTTAAAAGGACTTTTGGCAGTTATATTACTCCAATCGGCACTTTTTGCTGTGGTAGAAAATGAGTTCTTGTCTTCGCTGACGCACCATATGCCACAAGCGCAAGAACATTCAGAAGAAGTTTCCTCAGAATTATTACAAACCAATCTACTCGAAAAAACCAAAATCGCCATAAATCATGCCGGAGAAGTAGTAGAAAAATCTGCTGACAAAGCTGTCGGATACCTTTTTGCCCACGGATCAGTGGCTCACACCCTCGGAATGCTGGAATTAATCTTTGGTCTCATTGGCGTTTGGGTCCAAATTTTTGTAGCCCCGTGGTTACTCAAAAAAACTGGTGTGGTTCGTACCATGAGTTCTTATTTTTTAGGTTTTTTGTTTTTAAATATCAACTTTGTTCTCTGGGGCCCGGGGATGATGAGCTTGATCCGAGGATATCAGCACAATACCCATGTATTATTTGAATCGGGATATCATATTAGTTTTTATGCGATTTTTTCCAAAGCACGGGAAGGCGTCCGATTTTTTTTCGAGGCTTTTGCTAAGCCGTTGGGAGTTATTTTTGGAATAGGAATTTTGTGGATATTTCATCATTATTTCCATTATGTTTCCGCTGGGGCAGTGATGATAGCCCTCTCGGCTGTTTTAATGATCGTCATGTGGATACTCCAAAAACCTTTTACAGAAGTATCGAAAAATAGTTTTTCGAGTGATAAAGCCTTGGAAGCAAAAATTCATGCGATAGAAATACTTGGGCAAACTGGACACGAAGATGCCACGATTTTTTTGGCACAAGAATTACAAAAAAAATCACATCACGAAGTCGTGCGTGAGCATCTGATAAAAATTTTGACCCAATATAACAATCCTCGAACTATACATCCATATTTAGAAATTTTGCGAGATGCCAAAGAATCCAAAAGCATCAAAAAACAAGTATTAGAATCACTAACACAACTGCATTCACTCCGAAACTATTCCGCGGAATTTGCTTTTTCTCAACACAGTCTTTTGGAAATTTTAGAAAAAGTACAACATCAGAGCCGCGATCAACATATCAAAAAACTAGCAATTATGAATCTTTTTTTACATTTACCAGCGCATAAAGTGGTTCCTTTTTTCCTGCGAATACTGGAAAAAGGTGATGAGATTAGTAAATCCATTTGTCTGCGGTCTTGTGACCAATTTCGAGATCCAGAGCTGGATACGATTGTAAAAAAATTTTTAAACGATCCATCACCACGAATCCGAGGGCATGCCGTCATCGCCACTACACGACTTACCGGCACAGGAGAAAAAAACACACAAATTGTAAAATCACTCCTTGAGGGAAAACGTACAGAAGAAATTATTGCTGGAATTTATACCGCGGGAGAAATAGGGGCCGAGTGGACCCAAGGTTGCATCCGTCGTTTTTTGAAACACGATGATGTAAATATCCAAACACATGCCGCCATTGCACTGCTGAAACTGGGAGACAAATCGGCCATAAAATCGCTTATAAATATTGTTTTGCATGGCGATATAACTCACTCCAGAAATGCTATCGCTATGGCGAATCGAGGACTTTCAGAAGAAATTTCCGATGCGCTTCGTTATTCAATTTTTTGCGCTGTATCGGTTCGAGTAGAGGAAATTATAGACCAGAAAAAACCGACATCTGTGGAAAATCGCTTTAAAAATATTTCCGCAGAAAAAATCCACTGGCTCAAACATTTTTATCGGATTTTGGGGAAATATGATCGCCTAGCAGTTTTGGAAGGGGTTTGAAAAAAAAGTAAGCCATAAGGTTGCAAGTTGTCAGTCATTCGTGGCACAAGGAGTAGGGGATGAGTTGTTTTGTTATTTGTAATTTTTGGATGAAGAAATCTGTCCTAAACTAACGATTCCAACTCAAACGCTTCTTCTGGCCCGCAATGCGGTTTATCAAATAAAATTCTTCCTTTTTCGAGTCGTATAACCCGTGGATTTAGTGTTCGGATTATCATGGGTTCATGCGTAGCGATTAGTACCGTCATGTGTTTTTCTTCGTGTAATTTTTTAAGTAATTCCGCGATAGATTTAGCCGTTTTGGGATCCAAGTTCCCCGTTGGTTCATCGGCGATCAAAATCTGTGGGTCGTGTATCAGTGCTCTGGCAATGGCAACTCTCTGGCATTCACCACCAGAAAGTTGGCGCGGAAATTTATCTCGAGTCGACCAAATTCCTACTGACGTCAAAAGTTCTCGTATTCGCCGTTCCATACTTTCCACTTCTCCGCAGACCTCTAACGCAAAAGCAATATTTTCATATACCGTTTTATATTCCAACAGTCGGAAATCTTGGAAAATTACTCCGATTTGACGACGAAATTTTTGGATATTTTTTACGTCTAAATCCGCCAAAGACACATCGTCTAAAAAAATTTTTCCCACACTCGGATTTATTTCTCGAGTGAGAAGCTTAAAAATAGTAGATTTCCCCGCACCCGATTCTCCTAAGATCGCTACAATTTCTCCAGGAGAAATTTTTGCGGAAAAATTCTGGAGCACCGATTGGCGGTCGTGTGATACACTTACTTGCTTAAAATACAGCATTTATTTTTATTTTTTTTGATGTAATTATTATAAGAAGCACGAAAAAAGAGACAAGAAGCAAGCCCTAAAAAATACAAAATGCCAAAATCGTTTAATTAAGCTCACAAGCTAACAGGCTACAAGTCGTAAGTTGCAAGTTTGTAAAGTTACAAAGTTTGTAAAGTTCTGGAAGTTGAAAATTCAAAATTTAGAATTTATAATTTACTACGACCCTGCCGTTTTCCCGAAGGCTTGCCACTTTATAGCTGGTGACCAGAGAACTTTTTAAACAGTCATTTCCAGCATAACTGGACAGTGATCTGAACCCGTTTGACTGGTCAAATATTGCACATTTTTTGCACTTTTTACAGAAGTTTTCGACAAAAATAGATAATCAATCCGCCAACCGATATTTCTATCTCGAGCACGAGTGATGACATGCCACCAGGAATACACATCGGTTTTTTGCGGATTTTTCTCGCGAAAAATATCTATCCATCCCGCCTCTATCACTCGATCCATCCACACTCGTTCTAGTGGATGAAAGCCGATAAGTCCATCATTTTCTTTGGGTCTTGCAAGGTCTATCTCCCGATGAGCGCAGTTCACATCACCACCCCAGATTACTTCTTTTCCGCGATTTTTGAGTTCGTTTACATATTCCAAAAAAGCATCGTAAAAAAGAAGCTTTCCCTGCCATGCCTCCTCTGATTTTCCACCATTTGGGAAATAAACCCCGAGCACGGAAAAATTTTTTCCATTTTTCTCAAAATCTAATCGCATCACCCGACCCTCGTCTGAAAAAGGATTTCCCGGGAAATTTTTTTCCGCTGATATTTTTTCAGAAGCTAAAAAATCTGATCGTATCCATGCCGAAACCCCCGCATATCCCGCTTTTTTTGCCGAAGACCAAATGGCATGATATTCACTGTATTTTGCCATTTCTTTTGCAAATTGTTCTGGTGTCGCTTTGACCTCCTGCAAGAGTAAAATATCGGGCTTCCGTTCGTCGATCAGTTCTCGTAGTACTCCTTTTCGATCCACGGCCCGAATGCCATTCACATTCCAACTAATAATTTTCATTTCTCCGGCAGTATAAGAGACGGACTGCGAGCTGCAAGCGAGATAGATAGTTGGATGATTAGCTGTAGTCCTACAGGTCAACAGGTCACCCCCCCTGATAAAGGGGGTCGGGGGGTTATGTTAGCCCTAACCGCGGGGAAATCCCCGCGGTTTTTGCCGAAGGCAAAAAGATACAAACTCAGAATCAATAAAATTTTCCATGATTCCTTCCTACCGACATGGCTTAAGAATTTTTCCAGTAGGCAAGTTGCATTTTGATTTTTGATTTTTTTTAGTACAAATAATGCGTATGAAACTCAAGATTTTGACCGGTGAAGATCAAAAAAATTTGCGTCGCACTGCCGAAGTGGTGAAAACGTTTGATGAATCAGTAGGAGAAACGATTCAGAATATGCATGATACCATTATCGATAGTGGAGAAGATGGTCCTGTGGGTATCGGTCTGGCGGCCAATCAGGTGGGTATCCTACAGCGCATTATTTTGGTTACTTTCAATCTCGGAAAGGGAAGTCAGAAGATTGTTCCTATGATTAATCCAGAAATTCTGGACCAATCCGCGGAAAAAATTTCCATGGAAGAGGGATGCCTTAGTCTTCCTGGACTGTATGCCCATGTTTCTCGTCCAACTTGGGTGCGTGTGGCATGGCAAAATCCCAACGGAGTCCATATCAAAAAAAAATTAACTGGCTGGGAATCGCGTATTTTTCAGCATGAATTGGATCATATAAACGGTGTTTTATTTATCGATCACTTGAATCGAAAAGAGCTTCAAAAACTTAATAAATCCACATGAACGGAAAAATTTTTTTCATTTCGGGACCGAGTGGAGTAGGGAAGGGGACACTTATTGATTTTCTGCGGAAAAAATATTCTGACGCCTGGGTTTTTCCTCCCAGTTGCACTACTCGTGATCCGAGACCAGGAGAAAAGGAAGGGGAGACGTATTTTTTTATTTCCCTAGAGGAGTTTGAAAAACGGATTGCAGCCGGGGACTTTCTGGAATACGCCCAAGTACATAATGGACATTTTTATGGCACTTTACGGCATAAATTAGTCGATCCAGCAGAAAAAGAAGGAAAGGTGGTCATCCGTGAATTTGATGTGCAGGGTTTTGATCAAGCGCGAAAAAAATTACCGCGAGATTTATATGTCTCTATTTTTCTCAAACCTTTTGAGTCTATCGATTACCTAATGGAGCGCATCCGAAAACGAGCCCCCATCAGCGACGAAGAAACCAAAAAGCGCGCGGAATCTATGAATCGGGAGATGCAAATGAGTCATATCTATGATCATATTTTAATTTCTCGAGAGGGTGAACAGCTTCGATTGGTAGATGATTTTGAAGCACTGGTTTTACAGTATCAATAATTTTTTGCCTTTTGATTTTTATTGGCTAGCATGGGGATCGGTAAATCTCGGTTTTTATTTTTTTCGCTTTAGGGGTTAGGACATGGATTCCTCTTTCGAATGGTAATATACAGGAGAGTTGCCTGTTTATTTCTTTTCTCTTTTCTTATTATGTCTGAAGAAAATCAAGGATTAAAATTATTTGTCGGAAATCTCGATTGGGGGGTTTCTGATGATCAATTACGAGAAGCTTTCGCTCCTTTTGGGGAAATAGCTGACTGTATCATTATCAAAGATCAGTTTGGTCGATCAAAAGGATTCGGTTTCGTCACTTTCACCAATACTGAAGATGCTCAAAAAGCTATAGAAGCTATGAACGAAACAGAAATCGGAAAACGCAAAGTGATCGTAAACGAAGCACGACCTCGAGAAGCACGACCTCAAGAAGATCGATAATAATTTTCCACGAAAATTATCAAAAAAATAGCGATTCATGTCCTCGCTATTTTTTTTAAAAAATATGCCACACTTTAGGAGCTCCCGATAAAAAAACATTTTTTCTCATTTTTTTAGTCTTTTGATAAAAAGATAAAAATGAGGTATAAGAAATTCAGACATAAAATTCATCTTTTTGGCTAAAACAGACTTAAAAAGAAATTTCCATAACCAAATTATGCAAATTATTTTGGGTCTTGACTAGCACAGAGAGATAAAAAACTCTAAAATGCAGTCAAAATCAATGAAAAACAAGTATCAATTTAGATCCAGAATTACAGAGCGGAAATTTCGCAAGATTCTGGAGTTATTTTGTGAA
>Ga0209562_1000311_pt1 | contig 17551 bp, 17 predicted proteins | sample WorMetvacBELIZE2_FD_187399 | JGI IMG/M metagenome (GOLD analysis project Ga0209562, IMG submission 187399) | Marine gutless worms symbiont microbial communities from Max Planck institute for Marine Microbiology, Germany - Olavius vacuus BELIZE.2... | ecosystem: Host-associated > Annelida >... | reverse complement strand
AGATTGACGCTGATCACCCGCATGGGTGCGCAACAGATAGGCGAACACTTGCCCAGGTTGCTGCGCCTGACGCAGCGAGAAGGACTCAAGGTAGTGTGGAGCTGCGACCCCATGCACGCCAACACCCATAAGGCTGGCAACGGCTATAAAACCAGACCGCTGGAGCAGATTCTTTCCGAAGTCAAACAGGCCATCGCAATCCACAAGGCCGAAGGCACACACCTGGGAGGCGTACACCTGGAGATGACCGGCCTGGATGTCACTGAATGCCTGGGCGGCATGCAGGAAATCACTGAAGGCAGGCTCGCCGACAGGTACCACACCCACTGTGATCCGCGCCTCAACGCCAGCCAGGCACTGGAACTCGCCTTTATCGTCGCCGAACTTCTGTAGGGGAAGCATCCTGTGGCCGGGAACAGCATTGGGCAACTCTTTCGCCTCACCACCTTCGGCGAGAGCCACGGACCGGCCATTGGCGGGGTGCTGGATGGCTGCCCAGCCGGTCTCAAACTCGACACGGCGCAGATACAAAGCATGCTCGACAGGCGCAAACCTGGACAATCCAACCTTACCACCCAGCGTAACGAAGCTGATAGAGTCGAGCTTCTTTCAGGCCTGTTCGAGGGCGTCACCACCGGGCACCCTATCGGCCTGCTGATTCGCAACACCAACCAGAAACCAAAGGATTACCAGGACATCGCCAGGCTGTACCGACCAGGACACGCCGACTACACCTATCAGCACAAGTATGGATTGCGCGATCATCGCGGCGGCGGTCGCTCCAGCGCGCGAGAAACCGCGGTGCGAGTCGCCGCCGGCGCCATCGCCATGCAACTTCTCGCCACGGAAGGAATAGCCATCCACGCCTGCGTCGAGCAGATAGGCGAACACAAAAGCAGCATGCCCATGAACAGGATCAACTGGCGGGCGGTGCAGGCCAACCCGTTGTTTTTCCCTGATGAAGACCGGATTCCAGCGATAACCAAAGCAATAGAAAACGCCAGGCGGGACGGCGATTCGCTCGGCGCCCAGATTCTCCTGGTCGCCACCGGCATGCCGATCGGACTCGGCGAACCTGTGTTTGACCGACTGGAGGCGGACCTTGGCAAGGCCATGCTCAGCATCAACGCCAGCAAGGCAGTGAGTTTTGGCGCCGGGTTTGACTCGGTCACCCAGCGCGGCAGTCAACACCGCGACGCCATCACCCCGCAAGGCTTTACCAGCAACCATTCCGGTGGAGTACTGGGCGGCATCTCCACCGGGCAGGATCTGGTGCTTCGCGTCGCTTTCAAACCCACTTCCAGTATCACCACTCCGGGCGACACCCTGGATCTGGACGGCAATCCGGTCAAGGTTGTCACCAGGGGGCGCCACGATCCCTGCGTGGGGATTCGCGCCACGCCCATTGTCGAGGCCATGGCCGCGCTGGTGCTGGTCGACCACTGGTTGAGAAACCGCACCAGCCGGGCGTAAGGCGCCGCCAATCGCCCCTGATGCAAAAGCATTCTCACGCCCTGTTCAAGTGGTATACTCCCGGCAAAACAGCCAAACAACGCTCCAGCTTAATCATTCTAACAAGCCGTAGCTCGGGGAAGGTTTCATCAAATAGTCTTGCACGGACAAAAGCGCTAAAAAACAACAACTTTCCTGTTTTTGTCACCTGCAGGAGGTAACTTCTTCTCAGCAAAAGCGTATGACTCATTGGTCATTTAATAAGTTTCTTTTCGTGCTGGTTTTAATCCCTCAAGCTCTTTCAACCTTGCGCATCGCTGCAAAGCGCTTGGTTTTTGCTCCTGCGCTAATGGCGCTGACGTTGCTTGCCGCCTGCAATGAGAGCACTCCCAAGATTGTCACCACCGGCTCCAGCCGGGCCTTTGATTTTGAAACCTTCTTCGCTCTGCCCCTGCATGCGGCGGTGCTGGCAACCGGCGGCAGACTAAGCAACTTTGGCTATGAAACGCAATCGTTGAACCTGTACGATCTGCAAACCCAAGTGGTGGCCACGGATACAGATAGCTCCCTGTTCAACGATATCGGTAATTGCAAAGGCCTGTCAACACTCAACCGTCGCATTCCCAGCTGGCCTTGGATTAATGATGCAGCCAGCGTTAAAACCGACAACAACTTTGCCGTTTATCTGGCGGAAAAGGCCTATCTGCGCTACTTCACCGATTACTGCGTTGGCCGCACCAGTTTCTTTAACGAAAATGTACGTGAATCCAACACCAGCTCCAGCGCTTACAGCAATATCTATTATCTTCAATCGGACAATCTGTCGATTACGGACGACACACAAACGGTCGTCTACAATTTACTATTAAGCCAGACCAATGAAAAAGACGGCGTGATTAAACTGCTGTTCAATCTGGCGCAAAAGGCCGGGCAAACGGACAACCGTTTTTATGAGCGACTGAACTACACAAAAAACTCCTCCCTCAACAGCAGAGAGTTCGCCGCCATGCGCCTTCTTGTGGATAAGGAATATTCGGATAATCAACTACCTGATTTTTATCACCTTGAATCCTATACGATAAAACGCAAGCCTACCAGCGCCAACGATAGCGACACCCACTACGACCTGATCAAGATTCGCGCGGCGCGCCTGGAAAACAACGACCAGGTTCTTCTACACGCCAATATCGTCGCTCACTCGACTTATGGGACCTACATAGTAGAAGCCAAAAGCTGCGCCAAAAAAGGGGTTACCAGCCTGAGCAACCTGATTAGCGGCAACTGCCCGAACGACGCAACCAGTGATAGTTTTTATCTCAGCGACAGCGCCGAGTACAAATGGTTTACCAACCAGGGGCAGGAACGAACCGAAGAAGGATTTGAAGCGGACAACGTGCTTAATCTCAAGATTTTCGCCAAGGAACTGGATCCTGTCAGCTTGCATTGGTACAACTTCTCCAGCGACAAACTGGCTGAGGTTTTTCAAACCTCTGATCCGACCAAAATTATTGCAGATTAAGGGAACCAATCGCCAACCGGCGATACAGTCTTTCTTTCCTTCCCACCCTCATTCGCGCCATACAACCACGATCAGCTCTTCCCATAAAAACTGGCGCAAAGGGTAAGCATCAAAGCTTGGTCACATCCCCCAATTCGCAACACAGTGCTTCGACTTCAGCCAGCAGCGCCAACCGGTTGCGCTGCTTGCTCTCATCTCCCGATTTAATCATCACCCCGTCAAACAAGGCTGCAAGCGGTTCGGTGAGACTTGAGCAGATTTTGACATAACCGGCATAGTCGCCAGCCACGAGCATGGCCCGCGCCTGTGGCGCGGTGGTGGTAAACCCCTCATGTAACTCACGCTCCTGTTGGTGATCGAACAATTCCGGGTTGATCGTCTCATCATCCGTTCGGCCATCTTTCAGCAGGTTACGGATCCGCTTGATCAATTGCGCCAATGCGCCAAACTGATCCTGATGCCTGGCAAGAAAGCGCACCCGCCTGTCGATCTCGCCCAGGTTGTCAAGTCCACGCGCTAGCACCGCCTGCACCGGAGTGATCCCAAGGCCAAGGCGTTGATACCAGTGCACCAAACGTTCGGTAAAAAAACCGAAAAGCGCTTGATGCAGTTCGGTATTTTCCAGGTGGTAACGCTTAAAGCCAAGCGCGATCAACTCGCGCACGCCACCTATTCCCTCAAGCTTGAACAACAACTGGATGACGCCAAGACAGGCGCGCCTTGCGCCGAAGGGATCCGCCTCAGCGCTGCCCTGTTTGCCCACCACAAACAACCCGCACAGATGGTCGAGTTTGTCCGCCAGAGCAAGCAGTACGCCTTCGAGACTGTTGGGAAGCCTGTCTTCCGCCCCACGAGGATAATAGTGCTCGGCTATAGCTTCAGCCGTGAGCATGGGCAACCCCTGGCGCCTGGCCAGGTGACCGCCAATCACTCCCTGCAATTCCGGAAACTCACCCACCAGCTCGCTCACCAGGTCCGCCTTGCACAGGCTCGCTGCTTTAATCAAAGCGGATTTGTTGGCCTCCGTAATCAGCTCGGCAAAATCGACAACCAGGGCCTCGAGTCGGGCGGATTTGTCCGCCATGGTGCCCAGCCTGGTTTCGAACACTACCTGATGCAATGCGTCTGCGTAGACATCCAACCCCGCCGTGCAGTCCTTGTCCCAGAAGAAAGTGGCGTCTTCGAGACGCGGAATCAACACGCGTTCGTTTCCCAGTACTATAGCCTGGTCGTCCACCTCTCCGGTTTGCGGCATATTGGTGACAAACAAAAAATGCGGCGCCAAGTCGCCCTGAGAATCCTCCAATCCGATATAACGTTGATGCGAAACCAGAGTGGTGATCAGCACCTCGCGCGGTAAGCGCAAAAAACGCTCATCCAGCCTGCCGACCATGATTCTTGGGTATTCAACCAAACCACAAAGTTCGTCCACCAGCCAGTCAGAAGCAAGTGAACGGCAATCAAGTTTTTTTGCGGCGGCATCAATTTCGCTGCTGATCGTGGCCCGCCTTTCCACGGCATCAACGAACACCCAGGCCTTTTTCAGGCTGGCGGCATAGTCCACCGGTTTTTTTTTAAGCGCCACCTTCCCTGGCGCCGCGAATCTGTGCCCATAGCTGTGCCCTATCGCCTGCATGCCAAAGCAGGCGCAATCCACCCTTTCCCCACCAAAGCGTGCGGTTACCCAGCGCACCGGGCGGGTGAAAGAGCGGCTGCCGTCTCCCCAGCGCATGCTAGCCTGGGGCTTCATATCATTGATTGTATTAACGAGTAGCGCCGGCAGCAATTCAAGCGTCGGCTTACCTGGATTGTTGATCCTGGCGACCAGGCGCTCCTTGCCGTCCTGCTTTACAACCTCGAGCATTTCCGGCGCAACACCAGCCGAACGCGCAAACCCCGATAAAGCCGGAGTCGGCTTTCCCTCAGCGTCGTAAGCCTGTAGCATCCACGGCCCGATACGATCCTGAGTTGTATCCGGTTGGCGGGTTGTTAAACCGCGCACAAGCACTGCAAGGCGACGCGGAGTGGCGTAGCCGCTCACCTCCTCATGCGCGAGCTGTGAGGCGGCCAGAGCGGCGGTTAAACCTTCCTTCAGGCTTTCCAACAGTGGTTCAATCAACCTGGCGGGCAGTTCCTCCACACCCAGCTCGAACAACAGGTCTTCCCGTTTGTTCATGTCTGTTCCAATGGCTGTTTTCCGTTTACAGAGTGTGATGACTGCGCCAGCGGAAAACCAAGCGCCTCGCGTTGTTGATAGTAGGTTTGCGCCACACTGCAGGCGAGCTTGCGTACTCTGGCGATATAGCCCTGTCGCTGGGTGACGGAAATCACCCCGCGCGCATCAAGCAGGTTAAAGGTGTGCGAGGCTTTAAGTGTCTGCTCATAGGCGGGTAACGGCAGGTTCTCGTCACATAGAGTAATGGCGTTGCGGCACTGATTCTCAAAGTCCTGGCTGAGTTGCTCCACCGGCGCTTGGGCAAAGTTATAGTGTGACTGCTCCACCTCGTTCTGTCGAAACACATCGCCGTAGGTCACGCGACGCCCATCGGGGAAGCTTGTCCATACCAGATCGTACACATTATCCACCCCTTGGATATGCATGGCCAGGCGTTCAAGCCCATAGGTCAATTCGCCCATTACCGGATTGCACGCCAAGCCTCCCGCCTGCTGAAAATAGGTGAACTGGCTCACTTCCATACCGTTGAGCCACACTTCCCAGCCCAGCCCAGCAGCGCCCAGAGTGGGCGATTCCCAGTTATCTTCGACCAGGCGCAGATCATTGGCGCGTGGGTTTATTCCCAGCGCCTCAAGCGATGAGAAATAGGCCTCGACAATATCCTCGGGCGAGGGTTTGAGGACAGTCTGGAACTGGTAATAGTGCTGCAAACGATTGGGATTGTCGCCATAGCGACCGTCGGTCGGGCGGCGCGATGGTTGCACATAGGCCGCATTCCAGTGCTCCGGGCCGATGGATCGCAGAAAGGTGGCGCTGTGAAATGTGCCAGCGCCGACTTCCATATCGTAGGGTTGGAGTAAAACACAACCCCGCTCCGCCCAGTAGTTCTGCAAAGCAAGAATTATCTGTTGAAAATCCATTGTTACTCACTAAACAATCGTTGCCAGGTATCCTGAATGACGCTGTTATCCGGATGCTCACGCCTGTCGCGATCAAGCAGCGCATGCGCCTCATCCTTGTAGCCAAGCGTCCACAGAATCTCACCATAATGGGCGGCGATTTCCGGATCCTGGCTGCGCGCGTAAGCCCATTGAATCAGCACCAGCGCACGGCGGGTTTCCCCGCGCCGAAAATAAGCCCAAGCCAGGCTGTCGACTATAGCCGGGCGCTCCGACTCAAGCGCAAAGGCGCGGCTGATAAGCGCCAGCCCCTCGTTCGTGCGAGTGGTTAAATCAACCAGTGTATAGCCATAGGCGTTGAGGGTATCCACATGCAGCGGATTGACTGCGAGTATCTTGGAAAAATCCCGTTCCATGGCCGGCACATCGCCGTCTAGCGCGTGGAAAAACCCTCGCATATAAAGCAATTCCTCGTCGTTGCCGCGTTCTTCAAGTAAACCGGTGACATATTTCACTGCCTCGTCCCGGTTTATATTCGACAACCAGTATCCCTGCGACAACTGGATGCGCCGCGCCAATGACGTGTGGCGCGCCATTTGCGTAGCGTAAAACCTCCTGGCTGCTTCAGGTCCCTGGCTTGTCCCTATCAGTTCAGCGCGCTGGCGCACCGAAATCAACACCAGGTCGTCAGTTTCGCGAATGCCTTCAAGGTAACCAAGTTGGGCGTTGGTGTCTCCACCTGCGGCTGCGAGCTGGCTCAAGCGATAAAGCGCCGTTTCGCGTTCCTGTCTGGTTGGCGCGGATCTTGACCTGTGCAGAAAATGTTCACGCACCTGTGTCTGGACGCGATGCAACGATGAATCGGCCACCAACAGGCCGATGCGCATTATCAGTTCATCCTGCATGGGATGGGCGCGAATCAGGTCGCGTGCCAGCTCCCGGCATTGCCGATGCTCGCCCACCCGCAGGTAAACTTGTAATAGCTCCAATTGGGCAAGCAGATATTCCGGGTGCTGGGCGGCAACGTCTTTCAGACTCTCTATTGCCTGTTGCTCGCGTTTGAGCTGCACCAGCGAACGGGCGCGGGTGATATACACATTTTCAAGCGCCAGCGCATTGCGATTCTCCTCGCGAAGAAAAGCTTCTCTGCGGGAGAGGGCAAATATTTCGTTGGTGGCCGTGAGCGCCTGTTGGTACCTTCCAATAAAATAGAATTGCTCCATGCGCCTGGAAAGGAGTACCGCTTCACCTATCAACAAACGCAACCTGTGGGGTTTTATCCGGATGAAATCGCGATAACGCTGCACTAGCCCGAGCATGTCATCGCCATAAAGAAAAACCGCACGAATGGCCGGCACGGCCAGATCCGGGGCAAAACCTAGATCGTCGCTTTGGTTAAGCACTTCAAGCGCCTTGATGTAATCCTCGGCATTGATGCGGCTTTCCGCAAGCAGGGTGTAGGCTTCGGGATTGTCCGGCTCAAGTTCAAGCAACAAATGCGCCAGTGCAAGGTCGCTGGACATGTCCCGTAAGCGGCGCGCCTGATGCAAACAATAGCGGCCAAGATCATAGTTATGCCTGTCTCTGGCGGCCGCAATGCAATCGGCAAAAATGATGCTACCCGGGTCACGCCTGAACCTGAGTTCGTTGTGCAGCAAAATGGTCAGATCGTTGGCCGGCCCACCACCCCGTTCATCGACCTGTTCATTGCCTTGTTCATTCGTCTCGGCCAGTTCCGGATGATCGGCCTGATGACGCAATTGCAATGCCCCTGTGTCGTCCCGTTGCGGCTGCTGCGGCTCGCTGCTGAACACCTGGTTGGGTTGTGTTTCTTCCTGGCGCACAAAATCGCGCATATGCGCGCAAGCGCTCAATGCCAACAGGATCAGGCCAAGGATGAAAACTCGCACTACAGCAACCTCTGATTATTGCCCTACACCAACCTCAGGGTGTACGGCACAGGCATGCTACCCGTACGCACCAACGCCATAGCTCTTTTTCCCGGCTTCTTCCGCGCTTCTTCCTACAGTCGGATTAGAGTCTGGCAAATCAGTTGGTTGCCCGGGGTTGCAAGGCCGTTCCCGAAGCAGGCAACACCCGGCCAAAGCGTTCGACCAGTTCCCGCATGGCCTGATGTTGGGTGATCAACCTGTCTCTGTTTGCTATCAGGTGGCTGGTCACGGCCAGCAGAGTGTCAACTGGCTCCAGGCCGTTCTCTGTCAGTGTTTTTCCGGTTTCCACCAGATCGACGATTTCGTCGGCCAGCCCCATGCTGACCGCCAATTCCATGGCGCCGTTCAGCCTCACCACCTGCGCCTGGACGCCCTTGGCGGCATAGTAAGCGCGGGTGAGTCGTGCAAATTTGGTGGCGACGCGAACCAGTTTATTGTTGCGTACATAGCCAACCGGCGCGGCCACCTTGAGCCAGCACTTGGCAATGCCCAGATCGTAGAGATCGTAATAATCGTCACCCGCGTCTTCGGCAAGCTGGTCGCTCCCGGCAATGGCCAGGTCCGCTGCGCCGCTGCGGATGGCGAGCAAAATGTCGCTGTTGCGTATGATGCTAACTTTCAACCACGCCAGGCTGGTGTCTATTGTGAGCCTGCGGGATGTCAGCTGGTCCGCGTCGATCTCTATTCCAACATCGACCAACAACCTGGCGGCTTTAGGCAGTATGCGGCCTTTGGGTATGGCAAGGATCAGGAACTGACCGTTCATGCCGGCAGACGGACAATATCCGCCCCGAGGCGCAGCAGTTTTTCTTCAATCCCTTCGTAGCCACGGTCAATGTGGTGAATGCTGCTGATTGTGGTCACCCCTTCGGCGCCGAGGCCGGCAAGCACCAGGCTGGCTGAGGCGCGCAGATCGGTGGCGTTTACCTTTGCTCCAGTGAGTCCTTCCTTGCCATGGATGCGCACGCTGCTATCGTCAAGGTGAATGTCGGCCCCCATACGTTGCAGTTCGTAGACGTGCATAAAACGATTTTCGAACACGCTTTCATGCACCACCGAATCGCCCCTGGCGTAGCAGTTAAGCGCAATCAACTGCGCCTGCATGTCCGTAGGGAAACCTGGATAGGGTTCGGTATGCACACTTACAGGCTGCGGACGATCGTAATCCGCCTTGATATGAATGGTATCGGGCAGGCAATCTATCTCACAGCCGGCTTCAATCAGTTTTTCTATCACATTGGTAAGCGTGCCCGCCTGGGTGTTATGCAGAGTCGCCTCGCCTCCGGTGATCGCCACGGCAGTGAGATAGGTTGCGGTTTCAATTCGATCAGACATAACCTCGTATGATCCACCTCCAAGGGATGGCACCCCTTCTATCTCAATCCTGTGGCTGCCCTCACCACTTATCTTCGCCCCCATCATGCGCAGGCATTTAACCAGATCTACTACCTCCGGCTCGCAGGCGCAGTTCTCCAGCAAGGTATTGCCCTTGGCAAGCACTGCGGCCATTATCAGGTTTTCCGTACCTGTAACGCTGATACTGTCAAAACGAAAATTGCCGCCCTCAAGTCCGTCCTCGGCGGTGGCGATAATCAGGTCATCCTTCAATTCAATGCACGCGCCCAACGCGCGCAGACCATCGAGATGCAGGTTGACCGGCCGCGCTCCTATGGCGCAACCACCAGGCATAGCCACCTCGCCCCGCCCATAACGGGCGAGCAGCGGGCCAAGCACCAGAATAGACGCACGCATGGAGCGCACCAGTTCTGCCGGTGCGCGCAGGTTTTTGATTTGATCATTGAGAAGATTCACCCCCATATCGGCGGTAACGGTAATATGCGATCCTATCCCGCCCAGCAAATCCAGGGTGGTGGTGACATCGTACAAATGAGGCAGATTGGTCAACGACAGCTTCTTATCCGTTAACAGCGAGGCAGCCAGGATCGGCAACACTGCATTTTTTGCACCGGAAACCTGCATTGATCCCTTAAGCTTGGAACCGCCTTTAACCAGTAATCTTTCCACCTGGGCCTTAGATATAACTACACACGACGGAGATCAGGATCCGTCCTCCTGCGTCGTCAGGGCAATGATCTTGACTGCGTGCAACTCGCCCGAAGCGATATAGCCTCCGAGCTGTTGATAAACGAGTTGATGCCGCTTGACCTTGCTCATGCCGTCAAAGAGACAGCTTACCACACGCACCACCACCGCGCTGCCGTCCAACACAGTTTGATCGGCAGTAACCTCTATGCGCGCGTCCGGAAAGGCGGCTTTGAGACTGGTTTCAATCGGATTCACCCAAGAGGCCCCATTCAAGGCGCCTCTACCCGGAATGCCGTGTTTTCAGGCAAGTTGTCAGTACGCCACTCGCGAGTCGCAGCTCGGGGGTACGTGACGGGCCGTCTTCAACATGCCGGAGTACGGACGGCATTAAGCCTTGGTTTCCTTCGGTGGCGTGAGCTTTAGAATATCCGTCATCCCGGAAAGCGCAACAATACGCAGCAACCTGTCCGGCACATTGGTGAACTCAAGGTTGAGTTTAAGCTTCTCGGCATAACGATAGAGACAGAGAATAAAAGACACGCACACGGTCCCCTGGGGATCACTTGGCTCCATATCAAACTCAACCGTCTGGTAACTCTTGCTCAACCGCTTGATCCAGCTTTCAGACTCCTTACGCAACCCGAGCACGGTAAAGGCATTGATAACGCCTCCAACAAGCAATTGGTTTTCATGGTGTTTTTTCACCCATACGGACTTGAGTTGATCAAGCTCACGACTGTGGTGAAGCTGACTGTCTTTCATGGCGATACGACTGTGATTTTGTACGATTATTTGCCGCCTTCGGTGGACTCTACCGCGACCCCATCATTGTCGCCTCCATCCACAGTCGACCATTCGGCAATCGCCCGATCGTAATCGCCGTTATAAGAAACCATCAGACGATCAAACTGCGTGCGATAGTTAATCCCCAGATTGATGCCTTCGACAATCATGTTTTCCATCAGCCACTTTTTGGCTTGTTTGTTGTAATACATGGAGAAAACCACTTCATATTCCTTGCCCTCCAGCGAAATAATGCAATTGACCGACGATTTGCCTTCGCGTCGTTGACGGCCCAGCGGCAACACCATGTAATGCAACTTTTCGGCCAGAGCGCGCAAATCGCTGTCCAACAGATACTTGCCATAGGTATTGATCAGGCTGTTGCGAAAAACATCAAGAAAGTTGTTGCGTTGCTCCTTGGAAGCATCGGCAAAATGCTTGCCCATAATACGTTTCACAATGCGTTTGAAGTCGACTACCGGATCAAGGTTCCTCTCGACCAACTCGCGAATCAATTGCTGACGCCCCGCTTCGTCGGCCGGGGGCTCTGCCTCGCGCATCAACTTCACCAAGTCCGCCATGGTGCGCTCCACCACCTCACGGGATACCTGGTACGTCCCTCCTTCATCCGCCTGGGATGACAAGGAGCAACCGAGAAAGGCCAATCCCAGCCCCAGGGTCAGACACAACTTTCGCATGGTTCCATCCATATATAAAACAAAAGCCGAATTACGTCACAATCCGCAAAGGGTTACTTGCCACTGCTGACCAGAAACTGCCCGATCAGGTCTTCAAGCACCACCGCCGATTGAGTATCAAGAATAAAGTCGCCATCGCGCAGGTTTTCCTCCTCCGCGCCAAGCTGCAGGCCAATGTATTTTTCGCCAAGCAAACCGGAGGTAAGGATAGCCGCCGATGTATCCTCAGGGAGAAAATCGATATCGCCGTCAATATTCAGGGTCACAAGGGCATTTTTTTCCTGGTGGTCTATGGCTATGCTCTCCACGCTGCCAATCGCTACCCCTGCAAGGGTGACCTCGGCGCGGCTGGTCAGGCCGCCGACATTGGCGAAAAAAGCCTGTAACTGGTAGCTTGAACCCGACTTGGTGAAAGCCAGCCCGCTGACGCTCAAGGCCAGGAACACAAAAGCAAGCAACCCCAGCATCACAAAAATGCCAACCAGGGTCTCAATCCATCGGCTAGTCATCAAAAATCTCCAAACATGAGAGCAGTTAAAACAAAATCCAAGCCCAGAATCCACAGCGACGAATAGACCACCGTGCGGGTAGTAGCCACGCTTATCCCCTCCGAAGTCGGTACGCAATCATACCCCTGAAAAAGCGCTATCCAGGCAACGGCTATGCCGAATATCACACTCTTTATACACCCGTTCAGCAAATCATAACGAAATTCAACCGAGTTCTGCATATTGCCCCAAAACGCGCCTTCGTACACCCCCAGCCAATCCACCACCACCAGGCTGGAGGAAATAATGCCCACTGAATTGAAAATCAACGAGAGCAAAGGCATGGCGAGAAAGGCGCCCCAGAATCGCGGGGCCACCACGCGACGCAATGGATCTACCCCCATCATCTCCATACTCGCAAGCTGTTCGGTCGCCTTCATCAGGCCTATCTCGGCGGTCAGAGCCGAGCCGGCGCGTCCGGCAAACAGCAAGGCGGTAACCACCGGGCCGAGTTCGCGCAACAGAGTGAGCGCCACCATCTGCCCCACCGCCTGCTCGCTGCCATAGGTTTGCAGCAACGAATAACCCTGAATACCCAGCACCATGCCGATAAACCCGCCGGAAACAATAGTGATAATCAGCGACAACACGCCAACGGCAAAAAGCTGCTTGATGGTCAGCGACAGGGCATGCTTTTGCGGCCAGGCCACCAGCGCATGCCACAGGATTATGGTTGCCCGCCCCACCGAAGCGAACAGGTCAATCGCCCAAGCGCCGAGGCGACGGATCTGCTCCAGAGGGCTAAACATTGGCGCGCCCCAGCAGATCGACATCCAGACCATCGGACTTGTAATGAAAGTTGACCGGGCCGTCCGGTAAGCCGCTAACAAATTGCTTCACCAGGGGCGAGTGCATCGTCTGCAACTCCTCGGGCGTGCCTTGGGCGATAATGCGCGCATCGGCAAAGAGAAACACATAGTCGGCGATGCCGAAGGTTTCGTGCAGATCATGCGAAATGATGATGCTGGTAAGCCCCAAGGTGTCGTTGAGCTTGCGAACCAACGACAGCAGCACCCCCATGGAAATAGGATCCTGGCCGGTAAAAGGCTCGTCGTACATCACGATCTGCGGATCCAGGGACACCGCGCGCGCCAAGGCGACGCGGCGCGACATGCCGCCGGAGAGTTCGCTCGGCATCAACTTGTAGGCGCCCCGCAATCCAACCGCCTCAAGTTTGAGCAACACCAGATCGCGAATCATGTCCTCAGGCAGATTCGTATGCACCCGTAAGGGAAAGGCGACATTCTCGAACACCGACATATCGGTAAACAACGCCCCGGATTGAAACAGGGTGCCGATATTGCGCCTGAGTTGAAACAGGGAGTCGCGATTGAGTTTGTGTACCTCCGCATCGCGTACATACACGCTTCCCGCATCCGGTGTCAACTGACCGCCTATAAGGCGCAGCAAGGTTGTTTTACCACAGCCGCTCGGCCCCATGACGGCGGTTATCTTTCCTTCAGGAATGTCCAGGCTCACCCGGTCGTAAATATAGCGATCGCCGCGTTTGAACACCAGATCGCGAACCCGGATAATGCCCTGTTGCGTCAAGTCCTTTGCCTGAATTCGTCTAAAGGTGCTTTTTACTTGAAGGCAACAGGTCGTCCACCTGCGTCACCGCGCCGGCCAGCGCGCGGCCAAAAGCTTTAAACAGGCTTTCCACCTGATGGTGTGCGTTATCGCCGTACAGATTATCCACGTGTAAAGTGATGCCCGCGTGATTGACCAGCCCCTGAAAAAACTCGCCCACCGCCTGCAAATCAAAGTCTCCCACTTTCGTGACAGTGTAATCGACGCGATAAAACAGCCCGGGACGACCGGAAATATCCACCACCACGCGCGTAAGCGCCTCGTCCAGCGGTACAAACGCGTGCGCAAAGCGGTTTATGCCCTTTTTGTCTCCTAACGCCTGCTTCAGCGCCTGACCAAACACAATCCCGATATCCTCCACCAGATGGTGTACATCAACCTGCAGATCACCCTCGGCCTTGATGCGCAATCCCAGTCTGCCGTGTACCGCCACCTGCTCAAGCATGTGCGAGAAAAAAGGCAGCCCTGTATCCAGCTTCGGCGGCGAATAGGCATCCAGATCCAGACTCAGGCTGATCCTGGTCTCGGCTGTGTTTCGTTCAACCTTGGCGTTACGCATGGTGCGGGATACTAATTAAAAAAGCTCAGCACAATCAGGCTTTATTCGGAACAGGGCCGTGCCGTTCACCTTATTGCTGTTCACCCGCTCTTCCCGACTATTTGATCGCGCAAGGGCAGCAGCGCCTCCCAGGCTTTTTTGCGCAATTCAGGCTGCTCAATCATCTGCGCGGCGCCGTTGGGCAGGTAGATGACTTTTTCACCAAAAGGAGCGGGGTCAAAACTGCGTCGCGCCGATTCTCCCGCCACCACCACCCAGGCGTCCTGCGTATCAATCAGTTTCGCCTGCATGGCAGCAAGTGCGCGCGCGGCTTCCTCGTCGCCCTGCTTGACCCTGGGATTTTCGACCACCGGCCAGACAAAATGCGCAAAAGGAAGTTCCTTGAGGTTACAACCGCATTTGCGCAGCATGTTTTCGATCAGTGAACGGTGCATCCCCGGCTCGTTACGGTTGCAATCAAAAACCGCCAAAGCCTCGTCGCTCGCCAACAATCCGATCGACAGCCGCTGCCATTGTGCTTCCATCCTGGGCTTGTCCACCTCACTGGGCATTCGCGTTTTTTGAGACACTTTAATAGCGCGCGCGCGCACTTCCTCAACCGTAGCCTGCCTGCCCGGTTGCGCCGCCGCCTGTTGCTCTTTGGCCCAGGCTTCAAGCATGCTGGTGCGCGCATAGACCGGGTACCCCAAGCTTTGCAGCACCTCAATTTGCCCGGTACGCATGGGCTAGATGCTCATTGCCTGGGCGTGCATGCGACCTGTACTGACGCGTTCAAGCGCGTTGATTGCCGCAATGTAGGCCTTGGCCGAGGCCACCACTATATCGGTATCCACGCCCTTACCGTTGACCACCCTGCCGTCCTGCGCCAGGCGTACGCTCACCTCGCCTTGGGCATCGGTGCCGCTGGTGATATTGTTGACCGAATAGAGCTCAAGTTTTGCCTTCGAAGCGGTGAGTTCGCGCAGGGCGCAAAAGGTGGCGTCTACCACCCCGTTGCCTTCGCGCTCGATGCTTTTGTGCTCGCCCTTGTCGATTATTCCCACCCTTGCGTTGGGGGTGCTCTGCGTGCCGCCGGTTATGCTCAGCGCGATCAATTCAACGCGGTTGTCGCCTTCAGCGGTATTGTTGACCAGCGCGTGCAGATCGTCGTCAAACACTTCGTGCTTTTTGTCCGCGAGCTCCTTGAAGCGCGCGAAGAGCTCGGCAAATGCCTGGTCGTCCTCAATCCCCAGATTCAATTCCGCCAGGCGTTGACGCAGGGCGTTGCGTCCGGAATGCTTGCCGAGCACAAGCTGGTTGCTCACCCAACCGACATCCGCCGCGTGCATTATCTCGTAGGTTTCGCGGTGTTTGATCACCCCGTCCTGATGTATACCCGACTCGTGGGCAAAGGCATTAACGCCGACTATGGCCTTGTTGGGTTGAACCGCAAAACCCGTGATCTGCGATACCAGGCGGCTGGTCGGCACCAGTTGGGTGGCGTCGATTTCCACCTGATAGGGAAGCAGGTCGTTGCGGGTGCGAATCGCCATCACCAGTTCTTCCAGGGCGGCATTGCCGGAGCGCTCGCCCAAGCCGTTGATGGTGCACTCCACCTGACGCGCGCCGTTTTGCACGGCCGCGAGAGAGTTGGCCACCGCCAACCCCAGGTCGTTGTGGCAGTGGACGGAAAAAATCGCCCTGTCGCTGTTGGGAATCCTTTCAATAAGCGTGCGGATCAGTTCGCCAAATTGCTGCGGCAGGCCATAGCCGACCGTATCGGGGATGTTGATGGTGCGCGCGCCTGCATCTATCGCGATTTCGATCAGGCGGCAGAGAAAATCGGTTTCCGAGCGCGAGGCGTCTTCGGGAGAAAATTCGACATCCTCGCAAAGTTTGCGCGCCAGGCCCACCGCTTCGCGCGCGCGTTCAAGCACCTGTTCCGGCCGCATGCCAAGCTTGTGTTGCATGTGGATGGGGCTGGAAGCAATAAAGGTATGGATGCGCCCGGAGACGGCTGGTTGGATTGCTTCGCCGGCGCGGCGGATATCCGCCTCGGTTGCGCGCGCCAAGCTGCAAATACGCGAATCCTTGATGGTTCGCGCGATGGTTTGAATGGCGGCAAAATCGTCTTTGCTGGCATTGGCGAAACCAGCTTCGATTACATCAACCCGCAGTTTTTCCAGCATCTGAGCGACATGCAGCTTTTCGCCGCTGGTCATGGAGGCGCCGGGGCTTTGCTCACCGTCGCGCAAGGTAGTGTCGAAAATAACAATTTTGGCTTGATCATTCATGGTTCTGCTCCGCTAACCAGGCCTGGGCAACAGGAAAAGACCTGGAATAAAGAAAAAAGTGGAAAAAAAAGACGCCCTTTGCGAGCGCAGATCACAACAGCCCCAAAAGGGGCAGGAGCAGAAGTCGAAAAAAAGTGATCAAAGGCATAGACGGATTATAGCCAAAAAACGACCCCTTGCACGAAGCAATCTCCCGGACACGATGAACAGATCACGTCTGCTGGTTCACTTCGTCCACAGATCTGCCAAGGGCAAAGAAATCTGCTTCAGCTTTGTACCCGACACAGCCTACCTGGGCCATCTGCCACAAGACAAACAGGCCTTTGATCGATTCCAGCTCCTCATCAACTTGAGCGCGGAGGATCGCAATCGCTTTGCGTAGTGGTTTATCTGGCTGTGAGACCGCCACGGCTGCCAAAGGCAACCTCGCGGTGACAGGGGGAATAGTGACCGCCAGTGGCGGATGGGTATGTGATAGCTCATGTTGATCCTCAATGGAGCGAGGATGACGCTACGCGAGAGTGATGGCGATGGCAATGCGCTTGTCGTTCCAAACTGGGCGCCTCTTTTGTCTTTGCGAGGTGCGTCCTTTCCTTGCAAGCTGCTGTGTCTCCATTGTCTTTGCGAGGACCCAGCTACTCAGCATGTAAGAAAAAAAACACTTGAACACCCAGCTACTCAGCACCTGAGTAGCTGGGGACGAAGCAATCTCATTGTCGAAGCTTATGTAACTGAGGGAGTGTGGCGACGAAGTGGCGCCATCCGGCTATGAGACCGCCACGGCTGCCGTTGGCAGCCTCGCGGTGACAAAGGGGGACAGAGCAGCCTCGCGGTGACAGGGGGGGATAGCGAGGCGGTTCGCCGATGACAGGAGTGGAGTAGTGTCCGTCTGCGGGGGGTGAGTATTTGATAACCCATGTTGATCCTCGATGGAGCGAGGATGACGCTACGCGAGAGTGATGGCGATGGCAATGCGCTTGTCGTTCCAAACTGGGCGCCTCTTTTGTCTTTGCGAGGTGCGTCCTTTCCTTGCAAGCTGCTGTGTCTCCATTGTCT
>Ga0209562_1000309_pt1 | contig 17732 bp, 18 predicted proteins | sample WorMetvacBELIZE2_FD_187399 | JGI IMG/M metagenome (GOLD analysis project Ga0209562, IMG submission 187399) | Marine gutless worms symbiont microbial communities from Max Planck institute for Marine Microbiology, Germany - Olavius vacuus BELIZE.2... | ecosystem: Host-associated > Annelida >... | reverse complement strand
TATAAAAAGAACAAATAACCATGTAATTGACAAACAACTCTCCAGGTCTTTGTGTTTTAGCTTTTTGCATTATGTTCAGCTTGTTTTTAGCATCACTGCCAGGAATATCGATGAATTTAAATGAAAATTTAGACATTATAACTTGCAGGATTTAGCTAATATTTCTGGAAATTTCCAGAAAATTTCACAACCCTATTGCTGATTATACTTGGCAACCCCAGTTCATTTTGTCACTGATATTCATGATCTTGATAAGCAGTTTGTAATTCAGTCCTGTTTACTTTGAAGCACATTGTGTTTATTGTAATGTTTCGAAGGTTATAAATATGCCATAGACTTATGGCATATATGTCAGTCCACTAATGTATACATTTACTCTACAAATTTGCCCAGTTATTTTTTTTGTGTGGAGTGTCATATGGTTTCTCTGTAGAGCGTACTATAGCTCATTGTTGTGTCGTTTCTACATATGTTTGCTTTGTGCTGTTTTGCAATTTTACTTCTCATTTATGGCATATAATTGTTCTCTTTAGTTTGGTCGTCTTTTTGGAAGAAAACCGTATATTTTATTTTTTGATAATATCAGAAGCTTAATATTCTTTCACTTTTGTGTTACATGCCCTGGTTTAGTTTCATTTGGTAAACTTGCCATAATTTGCTGTGCTTTTCTGTTTTTTTTGTTGCATTGTTATTCACAAATCCAGCTACGGTGCACGTGGTGAATCTTTCATGGTTGTATGTTGTGAAAATACACAGTGTTGCTGTGTATGTGTGTGCATACCTGCAGCAGTATCAGATATGCTTGATAGCGTCTTTCATTGTGCCATGTTTGGATAATACTGATTTGCTAAGTTTTATCTCTTGTTTTGTTGTAACTGTAAGTACTGGAGCTTCACCAGCTGTGAGCCATTGTTTGTACTTTGTTGTTGAGATTTACTGCAGCGAGGGCTGTAATATTGTGACATCTACATGTTGTTAGATGGTAGAGTATGTGACTGTGAGCCAAGTGTACAAATGAATCAGCCGGTGTATTGTTGACAGTTGTGTAGTGATGAGTGTCACTGCTGTGTAGTCTGGGACTGGCGCTGGAGCTGGTGGCAAGAAGAAGCCTGCAGCGGCTGTGAAGGGCAAGAAGTCGGCTGCATCTAATGCCGAGAAGGAAGAACCAATGGAGAAAGAGCTCTCGGTCAGATGCATGTTGCATGGTTAACATTGTGAAGACTGCTGTACCATGTGAAAGATTGTTAATGAGGCAGTAATGAAATGTTTCTGCTCATGAATAGTGCTAGCATTTTAGTTTAATTCTACAGTGTGAGTGACACATGCAGTGGTGTAATTATTTTAAAAAATATTTACACAGTGTGTTGCACTGAATTTGAAAGTCATCAAAAGCAAAAATAGTTTTATTTTGATACTGTTGAATGTATAATCATGAAAACTGTAGGATATTACTTTGATCTAGTGTTGAGAAATACTGTTCAAATTGCAGTTGTGAACGTTTATATGCATGATGTAACGATGGTAATGATGTGTTGAATGAGCAGGATGAAGTCGTTGAAGAGAAAGTCACAGCATTGCTACCGTCGAGTGTTCTCAGTGGTGTAGTTGATACCAACTGGAAAGATCGATTGTCAGCTGTTGAGAAAATGACCGACGTATGTTGGATGTTTTTGTGGCTAATAATGCTTTATTTTTTACTCGGCATTTTTGTTCCATACTGTGTGATTGAGCAGCATGGGTTGTGGATCTGAAATTTAGTTGTGTTTTCTTCAAACATCTCAGACAGGCTCCATCAGATTTCTGAGCTGTGTAAGACAGTTGCCATCATCGCTGAGCAGTGGCTGGGTGATGTTGATGTATGTGGCAAATATGCCTACAGCAGTCTGCAACACTGTCTGGGCCAACATGTCATGTACATTGATTTTTGAAGACTGTGAAAGTAGGTGAACATCTCGCACAGTCTAGTTCAGCATTACTGTTTCACTGTCTCTATTTGGAGATGAATATGTTTTAACAGTTTACACAATAGAGTATTGCTGCAGATGTCCGTGTGTGACAATCATAGTGTGACTGTTAGATCTCTCAAACTGCCTGCACTGCAGTCATAAGGTATTGCCATTCGCAGTCTGCTGTTGTGATTGGACAGTTATGCACATGTCACGGCCATGTTGGTTGACATTGATGCATGATTTTTAATTAACTTTCATCTTTGTTGTGGAAAATGCAAAATCTTGAGCTAAAATCTTTTTGTATTTAGTAACAACTGTACCACAAGTTTAAGTAGAATAAAAAATTGAATAACTGATTTTCTGTATATATTGATAAGTCAGACAGTTGACATGTATATGATACAACAGTGCTGCTGGATAGATGTCCATTTAACTGAAATTTGTTTTATGATGTTTCCTTGTTTATGAATGTATATCATTGTAGGTGGTAAAAGGATTAAGTCGGGATGAAATTCCATGTCAAGCACTTGTCCGAACAGTTATCAAGAAACCTGGCTTGAAAGAGTCCAATTTCCAGGTTTATTTAAGTCATACTTAAAATAGCTTATTTATTTAGGGTTGGTTGCACCAATGACAGTTAAATTTGTCAGTTAACTAACCTGCTACATTTAACCATGAGTTGAATTGATATTGCATTGCACAAATACTACTTGCTACACCCCACAGAAAATCGCGATCTTGCGATCCTGCAATTTTCCCAAGTTTCACAAATTTGTCAGTTGATTGCAAAATCGCAAAATTAGGTGCTTATCGCAAAATCAGCGCAAAATATAGGCCTACCGTTTTTTACGACAATGTAGGGAGTTGCATTTCTGTCGTCTCAGCATAACAACGATTTAATTTTAGTGATAAATTCTAACCACAGCGCATAATAATTATTTCGCCAATTAAAAATCGGCATTAACTATCTAACACGACCATAGATAATTTGCTGAAATACTAATCAGTCACCGGAAATGTAGTGTACTTAGTAGTGCTGAATAGGCCTACTCATTAATGATTATAAGGAAAATTTTGACATGTGCTGGAAACATCGAGGTTTAAATATGGAATTTGAATTGAAAGTCGATGGAAAGCTGAGATGACAGCTAGCTTGATGTACCACGTGAAACCAAAAACAGAAAAATAAGAAAACAAAACTAAAACAAAAACTCGATATAGCTCAGAAGATACCCACAGACTGACGGCATGTAAGTACCATAATTTCTTTTGCTAAAAATATTGAAATAAATCGTACTTTCTAAAGACTAAAGTGTCATAGTCTAAAAGTAAAATAGTCATCAACGAAGATACGATCCGCGTCAATCTGCGGACGCGTCTGCAGAACGCACATCACTGTTATGTGTTGGCATCCTACCAAGGCTTATCTGTGGTAGTGCTGCGCGCAGTTGACTTTTTGGGTCTGTAACGTCTGAACAATAAAATCACTTTACAAACGACAAAAAAACGACAGTATAACACATATCTGAAAGCAGAAACGTATCATAAAAATTTATCAAATTTCAGCAATTTTGTGTCACAAAATTTAGCAACGATGATCGTGAAATTTGGCAAATATTTTAGCAATTTTCTGTGTGGTGTAACTTGCTTTGGCTGATAAGATAATGTGACCTAGGTTGCCACTGACAACATGCGTTGGCTCACATTACTCGACCCAGAAGTAGTGCGGCCACATCACAGCTATGTCATAGGTGACGGCATGAGTTAAAAAGTTCGTGAATGAAATGATAAATATGAAAAATGACTTTAAATAGGTTAGTTCCTGGTAATATATCTCACACATTTGTGCTACAGCAGTCACGCTAGAATCCATGAACAGATAATGAGTCGCTTTCGACGACAATAATTTTTAACCTAGTAGTTAACCAGAGATAGATGCATGGTTAAAGTGAACTGTAGTTTTACAGTATGTTATGTGTTGACTAGCGATGGTAAGATGGTGCAACACAGTTTTAGTTAACCATAGGTTAAAAGCCAATATAATTGATGATTAAATTTGACAGTCATTGATGGAACCGGCTCTTAATGTTGTTTTTTATTATGTATTTTATGATGATGTGATCTGCTGTGGTACAGCATTATTTCAAGCTGTTGTAGCTGTGTTATTGTGTCAAATGATTCTGGGTGGCTGCTGTAGATGTAGTTAATGATGTTGTAGGTGATGAAGCTCAAAGTGGATTTCGTTGGTTACCTTGCAATGAATGGCGTGTTTACAAAGCGCAGTGTTGACTACTGTTTGGCCGATCTTGTTGACAAAGTGGGTGATGCAAAAAATAGCTCATCTGTGCAGGAGACATTGAGCTGTTTGGCCGAGTGCACATCACTTGACTACATTGCTCAACAGGTTTCACTTGCACTATCTTCCTCACTTGTTGATTCTCTGTAGTGCAACCATGTGTAGTTGTCTGAGATATTTATAACTTTATTTCTAATTCATTTCGTTGCTGTGGTGGTACTGTTGATGATATAGCATTTGGCTGCATGCTGCATTTGCCAGCTTCAATAACCATGTAACCTTTCAAACTGAAGGGTCACGGATGACATCATAACAGGGCAATCCATAGGGTCAGGTGTTACAAGGTTAAAAACAGTTAAGTAGCTGTCACAGTCACATACGTATGTTTGGACACATTGTCCGTGTGTAATGCATGTCGTTAAATGCATTGTTGCATGATGACAGCAATGGCTGTGAGTGTGTTTGCTGTGTGCTGACAGAATGTTGACAGTAGCGTAGCACACTGGTAGAATGTCGGTCTTTGGCCGGCGAACTTCCCTGTCCTGTGCTCGACTAGCATCTGATGAGTGACCAGTTATATGGAGATGGTGTAAATTGTCCACTGCAGGTCAGCCAACTAGGCCAACCCAGCCTTTCATCCTTTTGGGGTCAATAAATGAGTAGTAAGCTACAATTGGATGTCAGCTCTGGTGGCGCCATCTGGTGAATGCTTACGGGGTGAAGGCCTGGCGTGGTTGATTGGGTTGGTGGTGTGTTCGCTAACTGCTACCGCGGGTCCAGTTGTTCGTTAGTGCATGCAGTCGACGGCTGCATTTGCCCTACAGCACCATTGGCTGTTGCCAGTCAACTGCCACTATCAATGATTGTAAAGCGCGGCTGGTCAGGTTTCCCTGTAAGACGTGCTGTATAAGAATCCCCGGCCTTAGCTTTTTAGTGTTAGCTTTAGTGGCCGCTGTGTGTCGCTAAGAGTGTGTTTGCTGTGTGCTGGCTGCAGGCCTTGCAGATGACGTTTGAGCAGAAGAATCCAAAGAATCAGACTGAAACACTTAACTGGCTGACGGGAGCAATTCGTCAGTTTGGACTCAAGTTAGTTGTTGTTCTTACAGTGTGAAAGACTAACATTAGTATCAGTAGACAGACAGTGAGATGCTGACAACGGCAAAAGCCATTTTTTAAAAATTGACAGGACTCTGCATCATCTAGTCATTGTCAGCCGGCTGCATTGCTACAATTCTTACCATTTATTGACATTTTACTGTTCTTGTCATTGCTAGTTGTGGTTTATGTGACACAATGGTTAGCCTACCTCACTCTGAAGTGTACGCCTGCCTGACTGCACAGATGAACAACATATTATCTTGGCCCACCAGTCAAACCACGGACTGCATCAGTCTGCACCTTTTATCAGTAATCCATTAGGGCAGGTCTGAGTTATGGCATATAAAATATTTTTTTACATTTAGTTATGTTGCATGCTAAAGTCTGTAGTTGTTACATGTTGTTGATAGAGTGAGTGTGAAGCCTCTCGTGGAATATGTCAATAAAGCGTTGGCTGCTACGAATCCGGTTTGTGATCATTTTTGTACAGTAAACATCAACCAGTTTTTGCTATTTTTTTATTGCTAGCACAGTGACCCTTAAAACGTTCAGCTACCAGTACTGCCACACTTAACTGAAGAGTTTCTTGTGTACTGGCTGTGCTCTGATGAAAAGTGAAATTTATCCAAATGTACAGAATATGATTAGTTAAATAGATGGTGTAGTCTACATAGTGCTTTTATATTTGCTGTTTATTGTCCAGGCATTAATTGGAGAATCAAGTTATTAATGGTTGATTATTGACTGGTCTGTTGCATGCATCATTTATTGATTGCATTGCTTAGTTGAAGGTGATGTGTTAGTTTGTTGCATATTGATGGCTTTTTAGCCTTTGAAGGTACAACCCCCTACCTCTTTATCATCATTATCATCATCATCATCATTATTATTCATATGTGCCGTGTAAATGGGTCTTGTTAAACTGTAGCTGTGGTGGTATGTTAGTTGCAGTGCTTGGTGTCTTGTCTTGATTTTATTCTGTCAGACTTTGATGTTGCCAAGTTGGCTGCATTGTCAGTACTGAAGTCTGATGAAGTATAAAATCATAAGATAGCATGCATACAATTGGAAGCATATTGTACATACTCCGTATCTTCAGAACGTGTAGATGTGGTGAACTGTTATTGATAATAATAATGATCATAGCAGTAGTAAAACATTGGTGGTTATCCAGTGGTGCATGTTGTATGTTTATGTAGCTGTGTTATTTTTGTGTTTTTTGCGATATAGCTTGAGCTAGATATGTAGACTGAATGACTGTGACATCTGTAGGCCGTGCGGACAGCAGGCATCAGCTTGCTCGGTGTTGTCTATATGTACATGGGTCAGACACTACGTGTTCTCTTTGAAAATGAGAAGCCTGCATTACTGCAACAGATCGATGCTGAATTTGACAAAGTACGCAACATTTTCATTGTTAATTAGTATCATCGTTGTAGAAGTAAATATTTCATTTCATAGTTGAATTGTAGTATTAATAAAGTTTCTTGATGTGTGTACATTCTAGTTTTAACAGTCTTATTACCGCACGACACTGTGCAGGCAGGGTATATGCAACGTGATTTCTCTTCGTCTGTCTGTCTGTCTGTCTGTCACACTCTAAGCTGTGTCAGATGTGTCAGTGGTTGAACAATTGAACGTATCGTTAGTGTGCTGTATGCCTGAACATGGCAGATTTTTGGCCATGGAATGAATTATGATTGTCAGGAACTACTTAACAGTTTTAAAGCTTTGGAAAAGAAACATGGACGCACGTTATTGACTTTGATGACACAGTGAAATGTTGTACTGATGTAGTTGTGAACATGTTGTCAGGTGAAAGGTGAGAAGCCTCCAGCACCAACACGAGGTCTAAGCAAGCAGTCGGCAAGTAGAGCTGGTGATAATGACGATGCTGATGATGTAGATGATGATGCTGATGATGCTGGTGATGCTGCATGTGCTGCTGTAGATCTTGTGCCAAGGACTGATATCAGGTTTGCTCTCAGTGCTAGTCTTTATTTGTCTGTTAAAGCTGCCGTGCTTCTGAGTTTAATTTTTATGAGACATAAACAAACAGAGCAGGCAGCAGTTTGAACAGCCATTTTGGGAGGTTTACTGTCAGCCAATGGTGTTCAGTGTTGTCTAAAGAGACCTCTTTGAGACTGCTGTAGTGCAGTGTTGCACAGTGTGTATGCTGTTCCTAGCACTTACCAACACACTGAAGGCAGTTCAAACAGTAATGGCAATAATATACTTTTACCTTGTTAGTGCTGAGTGCTACGGTAGAATGTTGTAAAGACTTGTATGTGTGTGTGTGACAGTGAGCGTATGACTGATGAGCTGATGGCTGAACTCACTGACAAGAACTGGAAAGTACGCAAGGAAGGACTCGACAAAGTCGTAGCTATTGTCAATGAAGTCAAGTTTATCACTAGCAACATTGGTCCACTGCCCGAGGCACTGAAACCTAGACTTACTGACTCCAACAAGATCCTGGTATATGATGTATTTTTGTGTAAGTTACATGTGAACAGAAATGATACGTGTGGATGTAACATCGAGTGAGTTGGTGAGGTGTAATGTGGTGATGAGAGCTTGTGCAGCACATATGTCATGCAGCAGTGTCAGTGTGGTTCCTTTAGGCCCAGTAATGTCAGCACACTGGGCCCGTTTCACTGTGCGTAGATGTATTTGTGTTTGTTTGTTATTGTTTTATACTGCATAGTTGTCGTAGTTTTGTGAGTGCGGTGGGGTGGACCTGATGTGATTGAAGCCTAATCCTTAGGACCTATCTTCCTTCAGTGCTTTGACACTGTTGGTTGGGTCATTTGACCCGTAAAAACCCATCCCCGATATGACCTAGAATGTGTTTTTGATTGGACGTTAAACCTTTATCTATCTATCTATCAATCACATGTTGGCTGCATATTCATAGTCGTGTCTTGTCCTTGTGCTGCTGTGTTCTTTACCTTGCAGCTTGTGTCACTGCACTGCTATGGAGCATGTTATGTCTCGGCTTTTACAGAAAGTTCAGAGTTTGAGTTTGCTTTTCAGTAGATTCATTGTAACACATCATTAGCATTATTATTGGAGGTTCAGAGTAGAAAGCAGTGAACTGCAATGAATACTTGTGGTAGTTCTGTGCATCTGCTTGTAATATGAGAGATGCTGTTGTTGGCAGCTGACTGGTGCCAGTACCACTGCTTGGCTTCATTAAATGTAAAATGACTGTCGTCATTGTCATCATTATCTGCATCATTCTTGTGCACTGTATTACTAACTAATCACTGTTGTAGTTGTGTGTATGCTGTATACAGCTTTACATGACTTCTAGGCTTCTAGAGTGAAGTGCTTCTGATGATTATCATGATGATGATGGTGTTACTGCATTAACAGGTTGGTGTTGCTCTCACGTTGTGTCAGCAACTAGCCACTGCTATGGGACCAAGCATCAAGCAATATGTCCGAGTGTTGGGTGCTGGTATCGTCAGCAACTTTGGTGACTCTAAAGTGAGTTGATCTGTGTACTCGTCATGTTAACGGACAGTGAACGACTGATGCATTAGGACAGAGTGGCAGCTGATCTCTCAACATTGTGTTTCCAGTATTAATCCCAAATGATGAGATACAGTGTGACATGATTCAGTCCATGGCATAACTTGCTGAATTACTTTTGAATTACTGTGTCACTGAATTACTATTTTGTAACAATTTTTACGGTACCCTAAGTAAGTAACTGGCAAGTTTATAACAATGTAAAGAAACTTATATGATATTTTGTGTGAAAATTTCGTTTCTTATTGAACAAATTTAGTTTGTGTTAAACATAGCCCCTACAGTAACTGTAACAAGTCGGGGCTGCATGCCATGATGATGTCGTGCAGCCCTCAGCTGGCTAACGTTACCTGTGTCTTGTACACGCCACGAAGAAGCCGGGCATTGCTGGCTGTGTGTCGACAGCATACAAGACCATTGAGAGTGTCTTGTTTACATGAAGCTGAATGGTGTTGATAGAGTCTATGACATTGTCTGCTGGTGTGGTTGCAGTCGGCTGTACGACAGAGTGCCACACAGACGTTGAACACATGGATTGAGCACACTGGTCTGCCTGCTTTTGTTGAGGCTGAGATCTTGACTGATGCATTGAAGCTGGAAAACCCAATACTCAGAGCTGAGGTTTGCAAAGTGATGATGATGTCGTAATACTATACTTTGCCTACACATTGCATCAAAACAGTAAAAAATACTTTTTATAGACTGATTGGTATTTGTTCATTGTAGTAATTTCCATTTTTCTGTTAATTAGTTTTGTTACTTTTATTCATATTCGTGGCTACTGTTCTGTATAAAAATTCATGCATACATATAAAAATGCATGCCACTCCCATGATTAAACAGTCTTACATGTACAAATTGTTCTCTTGATGAATGTAATTTTTGTGTTAAAATATACGTGTGTAACTGTGTTGTGTATTCTTTTCATTATGAATGTATCTGAAGCGTATGTTTCTAAAGCAAAGTGACGAAATGAATGCACTGCAGCTGTTGGGATGGTTGGCTGAGAAATTGCCGTCGTGTAAGAAGCTGCCTGTTGAGTTCCACGACTGCATCCCATACCTGTATGCTAGTCTCGAGGACAGAAATGCTGACGTCAGAAAGAAAGCTCAAGAAGCTGTGTTACCGTTCGTGATAAATACAGGCTATGAAGTGATGGCGCGGCAAGCCAATAAAGCAAAGGTTGTATGCATGTCAGTTTATCACAGACAAGGATAGCATCCAACTTCACTCAGTTATTGCACTTGTAAGACCTGATCAGTTAATTCAGATGTGTACGAGGGTCGTCCGATAAATAAGTTACAAAACGGTGCAATTCTGTTAATTTTCAAAATATGAAAAATCCGAAATATACGTTTTGTACGTAATTAAATTTTGAGTAACAGCGGTGAGTTTTATTATGATGACATCAATGTGACATCATTTGTCAACGATAAATATGGCGACGCTACCGCTGAAAGCATCCCGTAAGGAACAGCGTTCTGTTATTCATTTTCTGTGGGCAAAAGGACTTTTTGCCCAAATGCCATTCACTCTGAGATACGTCCAGTTTATGGTGACTAAGTGTTTTACAAGACCAGCAATACATGTTTGGTGTGAGAAGTTTGCTTGTGGACGAGAAAATGTAGTTGATGAAAAAAGACCTGACCGATGTGTTGTTTCAACAACTGATGCAGTGATCGCAGTAGTCGCGTCTCTCATGCGCGGTCTGACCGATGCGTGTGTCACAATAAGTGTTGAAATAAATTTGGAAAATATGTTGAAAAATAAAAGGTTGATGTTTGACATTTAAACGGGTTTCATTGCTAAACGTGTTCAGTTTTCTGGTACTCGTAATGTGCAATAGCGTTTAACAGTAACACTTGGCATGTGATGAAAGAATGAGCAAAATACTGCACTAACTGTGTTCTATGTACGCGTGACATCGCGATAATGACGTCATCTTCATAAAAATTTCAGTGTGTGTGCCCAATTAAATTACGTACAAAACCTATATTTCGCATTTTCTCATATTTCGAAAATTAACAGAATTATGCCGTTTTGTAACGTATTTATCGGACGACCCTCGTATAACATTGACACACATCATTTACTGTAGTATCTGAGCATAACAATAACTGGAGATGGATAGAGTGTATGTAAATATGATTGTTACCTGTCAGTCAACTACAAGTATGTTAATAATTTGGAAAAAAAATCATTCAATCCGTTATCTTGTTGCATAATTGTATGAATTTAAGAGAATTTCTTTTATGATGCATTTGTGTTTGGTGTTTATGATATGCTGGACAGTGGACAGTGCATGATATTGTGTATGTAGCCAACATCAAAGGATGTCATAATGAAAGTACTGGAACAAGCACGAGCAAACTTGCCTCAGAAGCCTGTGCAGTCTACCAAGCCTGCTGTCAAAGGCACTTCAAAACCTCAGACGTTCACTGCCGATGATGATGACATAGAAGCATCTGCAGCTGCTGTAGCTAAGCCTTCCAGTGCAGCTGCTAGTAAAGCAGCCAGTAAAACTGGCAAGCCAAACAGTGCTGCAGCTGCTGGCAAAAAGGTGCAGTTTTTGTTCTGCTCAGTCACAGAACAGTGTTATCTTTCTGCTGTCTATTGGTTACTGTAGGTAAATATATGATTAACGTACGTGTTTAATATGTTGGTGAGATTAATTAACTGATGTTAATGACATGTGCGTGACTTGTTGCTGTGTTTCTCTCGGTGTTTATAATGTCTGGTGAGCATCATCCATCTGTGTCGTACGTCATCAGTAAATAATTCCATTGTTATACTGTGACCAGTTATTGGCTGTGTGTGTGTGTCGTAATACAGGCACCTGCTGCTGCTGCTGCTGCTGCTACGACTAAGAAGAAAGGCCAAGAAGAAGAAGACACATCTGCGCCTTTGAAAGCATCCAGTGGAAAAGAGCAAAGGTTTCGAGATGAGAAGAACCTGAAGGTACCTTTGTTGGATGTTGTGTTGTGAGTTGTTGACCTGTAGGTGAATGCTTGGTGTGCAGTGGAGTTATGATGTGTTGTGTGGCTTTGCTTGTAGGTTCTTAGGTGGAACTTTACTACACCTCGGCCTGAATTTATTGATCAGCTCAAAGTACAGATGGAGCCTACGTTCAGCAAGACATTGATGGAGCAAATGTTTCATCTTGACTTCAAGAATCATATTAAAGCTCTGGACACTCTGACAAAGGTCTGTTAAATAGCAGTGTATCTTATTGAAACTGGCTTCACATGACATGTCTCAGACCAGCTGTTCTCTATATATCAATAATGTGAGAGCAGATTGGCTTGTTTTCTGTGGAATTTGAATGAGGCAGTAAAATATGAAAATACATTGTTTTTGTTTTTAAAAAAAAATCAGGTGAGAAAATGTATAAAATGAACACAAAAATATAGGTGTAGACAAATTATAGCAACGTAAGGCCTATCGGTGTCTCTTCTGGCAAGTGTGAAATTGCTGCTACTACTGTATTCTTCTAGAATTGTAACTTACTGCACAGAGTGCTAGATCCGTGCTGTTTATTATGTAACTTCAATGACTGATGCAGTGTCTTAATTCTTTAGCACAAACTATTAAATTGTCACTTACTTACTTAACTGGTTTAAAAGTGATGAAAAGTGATGATGACAGGAAGCAGCTGATAATATTTTGTGCTGTCAGCAGTCGACAGTTTTATCATCAAAGGGGAACAGCTATAGGCTTGGTGTCTGTCGAAAATGTCATCATTTTGAATGTCTGCATTTACTTATGGTAATTTTTAGTGCTCGTTGTTAGACCACGCTATTACTAAATGCGGTTCTGTTCTTCCGTCTCTCTTTCTGTCCCTCACACTTGTGAGCCATGCCTAAATGGTTTCAAGATATCAAAATACATTTTGCACCACATGATAAAGCAGTGATTCTAGTTTCTTAAGGCCAGATTTCATGGTCCCGAGTTTAGGGATTTACCCCAAACGAGTGTGTTAAAGAAAGGTCCCCCATCCGTCGAAAATACAAATTTGACCTATAATCTACAATAACTTAGAAACGGTGTGAGATAGGATGTAAGTTACTAGTAATCACTTATAGGAAGTCGTATATTAGATTGGTACCATAGTCGGTGAATTACCCTGAACAGCATAATGGTCATTATTTTGCATTATTTCACCAAATTTGGCAGCTTTGGGGCCAATAACATAAAAGTGGTTGAAGACCCATACTGTCTGTGAGAAAAATGTAGTCCATAGAATCTAGTATTTAGCAATGTATAGCTTATGGCGATATTTTCAGAGGTTTCTGAGAACGAATTTGTTAGAGGAATACCCTGTCAAAAACGATAATTTGATTAACTTGTTAATTTGATGCAGCTTATGTCTTACCTGTGTCATCTGTAAGTGCCTTCATAATGTGATGCAGTCCTTGGATGCAAAAGTACACAGCTCTGCAAACGTTTGAAATGTGGTCATTCGTAGTAAAATTATTGTCAGTAGCAATATGAGTGATACAAATTTATGACAAGGTTCTGCTCTGTTGAAGGAGGAAAATTCTGAAGAAAGTTAGATGTGCCAAATAGGATGGCCTGCAAAACTCTTGAGGCAAAATGCCAAGATGTCACAATTGGCTGAATATTACATGTCTGAATCTAGATTGGAATTATTGTATACTTGAAAAGGTTACTTATTCTTATACACAGTGTCACTTGTTGTATGCAGTGTGTATGTCATTATGTGCACTGCTTGTCTTTAGTACTCAATAACACTCGGCGATGGCGGAGTCGAATTCGGAGTCGAATTCGGTCGTTTCGTAGTAATATCTATCGTCCGCCGATCTCCTAGTCCCAGAAAGTTCTAATGCGGTCCGAGTCCGACATAGCATCAGCATAGCATCAGCCTGGATATCGCTGCATTGATCGTTTGTTTATGACGTCGTTGACAACGCCATTAACGACGCACATTATTCGGATGCGTATTCTGGGCCCCCAGGATGCTAATATTTTATTTTTGAGTACTCAAAGGCCCCCAACTGCACAAAAAATTTCGAGCCCGGCGGACCTCCCGTTTTGGAGATATGGGGGGTCAAAGTTTTAACTTTCCCACCCTTTCCCCCAAAATTGGGTTGTCAGATCCCCTCCATATTTTGCTTAGGGTTTACTAGGGATGACCTCCAAAAACCCTGAAAGATTTGTGAAAGTCTCGCGAACAGTGTCTGAGATATTCGGCTTTTTACTGTCCGAGCCTATCGCCGAGATACAATAGTGTCTTCTACCTTAAAAGCGGAGTCACTATACTCCGACGAATACTCCTTCACACTGTAGTACATGTATGTGCAACGTTGACTGGTGTTGGCAGATGTGTGAGGTGGACACCGAGGCTAGTCTAACTAACATAGACCTTATTCTCAAGTGGCATACTCTGCGTTTCTTTGACACCAATACCACTGTTCTGATGAAGCAACTTGAGTTCCTGCAAGCACTGCTGAACATGGCTGCTGCAGAAGGATATCATCTGCATGAATTGGAAGCTGTTAGCTTCATTCCATATCTCATCAACAAGGTTTCATTTGATTTGCCTACTTTGCAAACTGGACTGGAATTAACTGATTGTCAGTGATTGTTATGAATTCATTTGCATTGTTGCTCAAACATTATTGTGTTATTGCTAATGTCTGTAGGTTGGAGATCCAAAGGACAATATACGTAAAGATGTACGAACAATAATGCAACTGCTGTGTAACGTGTATGCACCGACGAAAATGTTTACGTACGTCATCGATGGACTTAAGGCAAAGAACGCCAAACTTCGTATGGGTTAGTAGTTCAGTTGGTATATTCCTTGTAAAGAAGAGGAACCAAAGTATTTGTCACATGTATCTCTAGGAAATGTTTTCTGTCTTGATGCTTTTTGACAGTTTTTGTCAGTCCTTTAGTGTGTCATTGACAATCATTGTTGATGTTCAAACAGCTCACCACTGTTAGGCTAGCTGTATGTTATAAACAACATATAATTCAGGCCGATATTGCAGCTTGTGAGTTGTGAGTTAAGCATATGGTTAAATATTCAAGCATTCTTGTACATAATGTCTCATTCTTTATCTCAGTAACTTTCTGAGAGCTTGATGACTGCAAGTGTAATGATGATGATTGTGTTACATGCAGTATCAGGTGAGATGTGCTAAGGATGTTCAGTACAGTAGAATTGATTGTATTGACATCATTGCCATACATGCTAGGACTGATAATAGACTTGTCGTAGAACATAGAAACGACATCTTTTGGTGATGAGCATGAGCTGTGAATGTCAATGGTTGTTTGTTGGCAGAGTGTCTTGATGAGCTTGGCTGTTTGATTGAATCAAACGGCATCTCAGTCTGTCAGCCGACTGCTGCAGCTGCACTGAAGCTTATTGCACAGCAGATTGCAGATCGCGACAACAGTGTCCGCTCTGCTGCTCTTAATGCTGTTGTTGTTGCATACCATCTCATTGGTGAAAACGTTTTCAAACATATTGGCACGGTAAACAAGCATTTTCCTGGCATTTAGTAGCTATAATATGTACTGTACATACTTGATTTGTCGTTTGAAACTAGCTGTTTAGTTAATTTTTGGTAAGCGTAAAGACTTGTTCACTGTTAGTGCTAAATTTGTTTAGTATTGACTGTTGAGTGACAGACTGCTAATGTTACACTGAGTGTGCTTCGTAGAATTAGGAGCTACATTATGTGCAGTTGTTTGCTCTTCTCAGTGAAATTATGCTCTGTCATAGAGGAACGCAAGCCATACATCCTGTCATCAGTTATAGCTTCACGGTTAAGTCAAGGTCGGATGTCAATGAAATGTAATCACTTCCACGGGCATATAATGCCATTTCCTACCAAGTTAAATTAATGTGTGAGCAGTTTTTTAGTTTTTGCACACGCTCGCGTCCGCCCGTCAATAAAAGCCAGACCTGCTTTATCAGCATGCTCGATGCACATATAGTAACAAGCTGATATACCATTTCTTTCATACTTATTACTTGTAGTGTAATTCAGTTGTGCCACCGTTCCAATGGCAGGTGTTGTTTGCAATTTTTAATTCCAGGCTCACTTTTTTACTATAGCTTTCAACTCATCTTCTTAACTGACAGTTTTAATGAACTGATATTCCAATGTTTGTGTAATCGGCATTCAACAAATCACCTGATGATGATGATATGTCAGTTGTTGTGTTCTTTCGTAGCATGTAGATTAGCTGGTCACTATTGCCACTCGTCGTGTAACAGTTGCTATGTGTGTTTCTTAGCTGAATGACAAGGAGCAAGGTATGCTCGAAGAAAGAATAAAGAGATCATCTAAATCTGTCCGACCGTCTTCAGCACAGTCAGCACCACCGCAAGCCTCGCGAATGTCGCCTGATGAGAAACAGCCCAAAATTCCTGCAGTGAAAACAGGAACTGTGACAATGCCTGGCAGGACGTACGTCTGCGTTCCTTATGTTGTACATTTAGATACATGCACTGTAGATTTGCAGATACAGTTGGTGGATCTGTTGTGTTTTTGTAATAAACCTGTGCACAGTAACACAGTACTACATGCTGACTACTCTCATGTACCAGGGTACAGTCCCAGGTTTGGATAAATTATCTGTCAGTATTATTGGTGCATGTGGCTTCAGGCTAATCTGTCAGACAAGTAGAGGGTTCAGTGGCATTCTTTAATCTGTGACTATTTGTGGCTGTCTGTTTGTTAAAACTGAGGATGGTATGGTTGGGAAATTTGTGTAGGCCTAACAGCTCCGGGTTGGGCAGGGTAACTCAGTGGTTTGAGAGTCAGCCTTGCCTTATATAGGGATACATGGTACCTGTTTGGGTTGGCTAGGGTAGTGCACTGCAGCTGGTATTTGATGGATTGAGGCAATCTAAGCACGAGAAGCACCTCAATCAGTTCACAGTATTTCCTGTGTATTTTTGGTAATGATAGCATGATGGTAACGATTGACAGGGAGTCGCGGGTGCCTGCTGGCAGTGGTCAGTTCAGGTTGGACCTTGAAGACAGTGAAACAGCCTCCACTTACACAATGCCGAAGCTGATTGAGCCGGACCTCCGTGAAATCCTTGATGAACCAGTGAAGCTCCCTGTCACTAGGTGAGTTTTGCTATCCACCAACAGAAGTTAACATGCTTTTATTATGCACGTTGCATCTATAATGAATAATTCTGATAGTGAAATAAAATTTTGCATTTGCCTGGTTTGTTTATTTGTTTATTTAAAAGAATGATGGTTGGAGCTGTGATAGGTTGCCATGCCCAAGTTTGCACTTCTGTGTCTGTCTTGCTACAGGTACTGTTATAGCAAAAGGTGCTGCTGCTGCCACAGTAGCAGCAGCACTGTGGTATAATGGTACCATATCAGGACAAAGTGCAGAGTCTTGCATGCAGCAACATTGCCTGGCTGACATCTAATCACTTTGATATGTATTGTATGTAAACTGTAAATGTCGTGAGATTTCTCAGCATTGTGTCGTTCTTTGGTGTGTACATCCAAGCGCCTCTGAATCTTGAGACTTTATGCCGCTATATAAATGAGTTTTTAACATGTAACATTTATGTGTAGGTTACGTCCTCCATCTCCAGCAGTGAAGCTGCTCCACACGTCGACTGATGCCAAGTCTGCTGTGGACTTGGTCGTTTCACAGATTGCTAGTAACGACATACAGACAAGTCTGCAAGCATTGCACCAGGTGAAACACTGACACATCAGCCGTGTACAGTTGCTACTGCGTATTATAATAATAATAATAATAGCCCTTTATTTCAGCATGACAATCGCACACTGTTACATGAATTAACATTTAACACAACAGTCTGCCACGCAGGGCAGCAA
>Ga0209562_1000308_pt1 | contig 17752 bp, 9 predicted proteins | sample WorMetvacBELIZE2_FD_187399 | JGI IMG/M metagenome (GOLD analysis project Ga0209562, IMG submission 187399) | Marine gutless worms symbiont microbial communities from Max Planck institute for Marine Microbiology, Germany - Olavius vacuus BELIZE.2... | ecosystem: Host-associated > Annelida >... | reverse complement strand
GGCCGTATACGTTGGCATAAAGGTAGGGTCAGACTAGAAATTTCTCCTGTCAGCATTCATCACCTTCGTACAGTTTCCCGTTCTCCGTTCAAAACCTAACAACCGCACATACCGCACTTTCAGTCTGGTAGGTTCTGGTATACCAGTGTGCATAAATTAACTCCACATAGGGAAATAGGGGCATGGCGTGGGCATGGCCAGGTATACCAACTGGTTACTGGTTAACTTACTGGTAGGCGTTGAAAAACGGGGCTGAGGATAGGGACTTAAAAAGTTTTTAAAAAGGTCGCCAGAAAATTGAGGGCCAGTTGCTGTAGTTCGGGGCATAGACTGTGGAAGGTATTTGAAAGTGGGTGTTAAACTGGGACAATGATGAATGGGGGTGCTTGATCCCCCGCACACGGCCCAAGGCCATGGCAGAGGTGGGTGCGTGAGATGGTCGCCCCCTCCCACAACACGTGCGTGGGGGTAACACCACAGGAAATTTTTGGAAATTTTATGTGCAAAATGAGGTGTTTGGCATTTGTATGGGACGGGGTTAAGCTTAGTACAATTATTGGTTAATAACCGGTTTACACAAAGCGATTACTGGTTTTGTTTAAAAAATGGTTTTAACATCTCTAATGTTATTTATTATTAACTTTATTCCCCAGATCTTAAAATTTGCAAGTGTGGAAATGTATGTCCAGAGTGGTTATTATTATTATTATTATTTTTACTTGACCCAGTGTGATTACTCAGGACAGTCACATTTTGCTCGATGTATGTATGATAACCACAACACCAGTTGTCCATGGTCTCTATAGACAACTGTCACTTTGGATCACTTTTTGTTATACTGTTTTGTCAGAGCTGCGGTCATAGGTGTCAAAATCTAAACCATCTTGAGATAATTTTGCTATTAACTGAATTTTATGAAGATCAGTCTGTGCGGTCAGTGATTGCGTCTGTACAACAACAGTGGAGCAGCTATAAAAGCTGTTATCAGGCTGCCGCCAGCACAGTGGCAATGAGCTGAAAATATTCATCTTTTGAACTAGAATACCAGGTTTTGTAAAGATGACATACTTAGATGATTTTCTGTAATTAGTGCACAGCTGATGCTGATGGAAAGTGTTAACATGTAATAATTGTATGGTATTTTTCAGGTTGTGGCTGGAACTAACTATCGACTTGTTGTGAGGCTTGGAGAACTGGATTGCAGGCGCAGTGAAGAAAAAGATCCATCCGCTTGTCAAGTTAATCGAGTCAGTAGAACATTTGCTAAGCCATACAATAACACAGCATGTGATGATGATAATGTTAACATGTTAACCTGTGGTAAAAAGCTGACTGACATGCGGCCAGCTCGTCTACTCCTTGGAATGAAACAAAAGTAGATGAAAAGGAACAAAAAGAAACATTGCTGAGCATAAGAAATGGAAAAAAACAGTGCAAGAGTCTGTAAAAGTATTTGACAGTAAGGTAAGGTAAGGTAACATGGATTTGTATAGCGCCTCATCGTGAACACACCTCTAAGGTGCTCGGGTGTGGCACGCATACTCGTCGCGTTCAGTACCAGAAGTTGTAGTTCATAGTTGGAATGATTTGTGGAGTGGTGAGTTTTGAAAACGTGGAATGAAAGAGTGAAATAGTACACGATTAATGCAATATGTGATGCCGTAGTTTTTCTACTATGTATTGCATGCATACCACAGTTCATTGAAAGGATATTTGAGGTTTAACTCGGTATTTATCATTCTGCACTGTACCTTATAAAATGTAACTTTTATTGAACTTTTAAGATAACGACGAAGTCATTTACAGGTAAACATTATTTTACTGCTGGTATGTATTCACTGTAGACAGGCCACTACACCTGGATGATGTTTACTTTGATTAGAAACAGTGAAGAATACAGCAGTGATTAACTGCTTACTGTTATTTGATTTCATTCTGAGGTAAACCTTCGATGACATTGGTTAGGAGATGGGAGGGAAGGGCATTTGGTATATAAAAAGTGGACAGTGCAGCTCTCATTTGTGATTGAGCTTGTCCTGTTCATCTCTTGAACAGAAAAGATTATAACTGTCTTTGAGACTGAACAGATGTCCAATCGATCTCTGAAGAACATCGTATGATACATCCTGTCAACGTGCCTCCTCAGTGCATGCAATGCATGACTGACACAAGATGGGAATTTTCATTACAGCTTGCAATGTGATTGATGGCTGACCACACAGCAGATTCCTCCCCCCACACCATCATTTGCCCCCCACATTGAATTTGACAGTGATTAAGACATTGTACCATACATCTCTCCTTCACCCATCCAGCTGTTCACATATCAAGACGTGTCAGGTTTTACAGACCACACACAGTGCAAAGTCTCACTGACCGCTCTCTACAGCTGACCATGATGAGAGCTAGATGGTAGACCTGAATGTACCAAATTCTGTTGCAGTGTGTTAGTGCCCCAGTTTTTCTTTAGTGCTGTGACATAAGACTGTGATGACAACAGCTGATGGCAAATTTTCAGACCTGCATGTATTCAATTCGCGAACATTGAGGGCGAACAACTGCCCCAGATTTGTTACTTATATGCAGGAGTTATTATATAGTAACTGATTGTTCACATTGGCGCTCGTATTATTCTGTGGTCTTGGTTCATAGCATGTTGGGCATGATTGTGCTGTGAACAGGTTCAGAAATGCACGATGACAGTGTGGTCACAACCGTGGTTGTCGTCAAATGAACTCACAGACTTTCATTGTGAGGCAATGAAAGACAATGAGAACGATGTTGACAGAACGCCTGAGTTCGGTGTTGGTGGTCACAAGCCTATAGATGTGTCTGGGTACCAAGTGAAACATGCCACAGATTTTGTGATAAACCACCTCAACTCGGAGTCCGATGATATGTATTCACTGGACTTGTTTCAAGTTGTGAATGGAACTCAGCAGGTGCGACTGATTTGTACTCACAGTCTACATTGTGTGGTTAAGAACATTCTGCTGACAGCAAGCGGAAGTACTGTTTTTACATGTAGTGAATCGTGTTAAACAGTTGATGTTGAAAGAATATTAAACTCAGTTTGTAGCTCTGCACATTGCATATCAGTTGTGGTAAGGTAGTTACTGTCATCTAGAGTAACTCGTGTATGCTGCGGCTGGTGTTCTGAACTTCTGCTCCACTAGTATGCAGCATCTGCATCAAACATTGGCATTATATAGGTCTTGCCTTGTGAATTTCTAGTTATGAGATTTTTAGTATTATTAGGTCGCCCGACCGGAAAGTCAGAAGACCTTAAGCTTTACCCATGAACTTTGTTTTTTATCAATCCACCGCACTCAGCAGTCAGTCAGAATTAATCACTAATAGGAAATCGTATATGAGCTTTCGATTGGTACCGAAATCGGTGATCTTGAATGACCTTGAACGGCGTAATGGCCGTTACATTGCATTATTTCACTGAATTTGGTAAACCTGTGTTCCAACCGCGTCGATCTGTGCATTACCGAATTTATGCACGAGTCTGTTGCATTTTATAGTGCGTGTGCAATGTTGTTGTAAAGAAAGTTCACGTTTGCTATCTCATCTCCTGATGATTTTCTTGTATTTTTTTGCAAAGTGTAAATTTAAATGTGAAAGGTGCACTGTAATGTATGTTGGAAACAGTCGATTGTGATGTGAATAACTACTGCTGCTGACCAGTTTGTTTTCTGTTATTATATTAGGTTAGGCAGAATTCTTTAAAGGTCTTGATTGTGAGCACTGCTGAGTGTTTCCAAACACCCAATGAACGGTGTTAGTAACTTGTAGAGCTAGAAGAATATAGTCGTGTCGTTACATGTGCACTTAGGTCGTAGCAGGACTGATGTTACGTCTGAAGCTGGAGCTGATTATGTCCTCTTGTGAGAAGTCAGCCAACGGAGTGCAGGGCACAGTGTCCGGTTGTGCCGAGAACCTTCATAAAAGTGTGAGTTGGGTTCGCTTTTAATTTGTGATATTCAAAAGCCGTAACTACAGTAATGACAGTGTTTCTTCTTTTTGGAACAGTTAGTGTGGGTTAAATACAGCATTAGTTTTTTTACCTATTAAAATCTAGAAATGTTAACATTTTTCTTTCATTTGTTGGCTTGGCTTAGTGGTAACATTTTCGTCTTGCTCTGCGATGGACCCATTTATTACTGGGATGGATAACTGTCAGCAGGCAGTTAAGATCGGGTCAGCTCAGTCCCAGGGCCATCCCTCCATGCATGGCACAGTGAGTATCAGTGAAAGCTTGGTGTAAGTAGGCAGCTCTCATGATGCATTAGCTCTGTCTATATCAGTTTCTTGCAGTAGAAGCTGGTGTGTGGCTGATGGCTATATGTACAGAAACAGTGTTCATCACTGCCCTGTGAGCCCATGTGGCTCGGGAAAGACTTTCCCTTTTCAGTTGAATTTCAGAAATTAAATACAGTGAAAGCAGGCGTGTATGTTCTAATGTGTGTTTGATGCTTGGTCATATTTTGCTGGTGTTTGATAATGCTGTGGATAATATAGAAATTTATTGAGTGTTTGGTACTTACAATTACAGTTGACTCAAAGAATACTGAACACTTACTGCATGCAGTAGCAGTTAACTAATGCTTGTGGTATGAAAGAGACAGCTGTCACAGGCATATCTATTACTTGTCACAAATGATGCTGTGTATCTATGCACAGCTGGTTGAATGTGAAGTGGAAGTGTCGGACCAAGCGTGGCAGGATCCACGCCATGTTTTGCATCATTACCATTGCCGACCGACCGGCCGAATGCCAAGTGCACTTTTTGGCGCCGGTAGTGAGGTATCTCACTCTGAACTGTGTAATGTGCAGTTAATTTGAAGAATATGCCGTGTTTTTTTATACAGCTTCTGAAGTTTTTTGCCCAGGTCTAGTAAATAAGTAAGCAAGCCAATTTGTACACAGCACACAAATAACACTGTCACTCGGTGCTGTAGCTATCAGTGACCAAATAGATATGTTTTGAATGCTGGTGGAAATTGTCCAAGTGTGATGTCTGACTCTCGTAGCTGGGTTGGCAGATAAGTAGTGATAAATATCTGGCATGTGAGCTCTGAAGCTAAGTAATGGAAGACGAAATAAGTGATTGGTACCACACTGGTTTAATCAAATTATTGATGAAATAATGTGTATTACTCAATAGCCACTGAGCTCATATGTATTGAGGTGAATTAATAACTGACTGTTCATTAGAGCATGCAGGTTTGTGACTGTATGTCTTCAAGCTGATGTTTTCATCTGTGTTACTGTTGCTGTGTCAGACTGGCGGAGATGATGATGTCGACATGGTTGCTGAGTTTGACAGTTTCAAGCAGAAATATCAGAAAGATTATAGCAGCGCTGAAGGTATCTGATGCTGACTTGTGCTATGGCTTCGTTGATGAGAGTTCGCAGTTCATGGATGTATTTTGTGCTGAGTTGCTTGACCTCTGTCGATGAAAAGTTTACAGTAAAAGTTGCATATGATCGTCTTATACTGTACATTCTGTTCGTTGTCATATGTTACTGCAGAAGAACACGAACGCTTTCAGATATTTAAGAATAACATGAAAATTGCGAGATACGTCCAGCTGTATGATCTTGGAACGGCAACGTATGGTGCATCGCCATTTGCTGACTTAACAGGTTGGTAGCGCCGTATTTGTAATGATGGTTAGAATGTCATAATCACAGAGGCAGCAATGGTCAGCAGATACGAGTACCAGTACACCCAGTGGGAGACTGACAAAGATGGCTGCGGTTATTTTCTGTAAATTAATATTAAATACGCATGTACATGTACCGGGGTATTATCACAAGTTGTGCAAAATGTAGATATACAAGATTTTGGTCAGTTCTGTTTTATGTTACACAATTCTGAATTGTATAATAGGAAGTAATGTGATTGGTTACTGAAACAAAAGACAGGCAGTTAGTTCAATTGATCCAGTTTGCCACCATTTTGATTTTTAATCCATATTCAGCAATCGTTGGCAGTGTGTTTTTGTTGTTATGTAATTACCGAGTCCTGTATCAAGGTTGACTTTGTGGTGAGACTGCAATCGAGAGAGCATGAAATTGTTTAGCACTTTGGTTTTTGGGCTTTGTTATCGTTGTGCACAGTATTGTTGTTAAATGGTAAAATTCACGAGTTTTGCAGTAGTAGTACAGTTGGCGACATTTCTGGCACTGTGATGGAAGATTTGTTGTTACTAGTTGCCAGAGTTGGAACATGTGTCTGTAAATGTGTTGATTGGCTTGTTTCACAGCGGAGGAATTTAGCAAGACTCACCTGACACCTCGCTGGGATTTGTCATATGACGATCATTTGAAGCCGGCAGCCATACCTGCTGACACGCCCCCCAACAGCTTTGACTGGCGCGAGCATGGTGCTGTCACGCCAGTGAAGAACCAGGTTTGAGTGGAACTGCATGTACTAATGTGAAATGCTGTTGTTCTCTCTGGAGTCTAGTTTCATCTGATGCATTATGTTACTGGTGGTGGTAGTGATGCATTTCTGCTTTGAGTATGGTGTTGTCCAATAACTATGGATGTGTTAATGATAAGTTAAAATTTTAAAAACATACATGATTTAATCATGTACGTTTTTGAGCTTCTTGCTGGCTTGCAAAGGTCATACTGGAATATCGTCATGGCAGACGTAATAAATAATAATAAAGTAATTAATAATGATAATAAACAAATAAATAAAATAATGATAATAATATTACAGTAATAAAATACTGACTGACTAGTACTGTTTGTGTCATTTGTTGGTCTGAATTGATTGTATGTAGTCAGCATTTTACATATTTCCTGTTTCCTGTAGTTCAGTTGACAGTGGAAAGTACATTTCTTTGGATTGTATGTATTATGGCAGGGCTATTGTGGCTCTTGTTGGGCATTCTCAGTGACCGGAAATATTGAAGGCCAGTGGGCAATCAAGAAGAAGAAATTGCTGTCTCTCTCGGAACAAGGTTACATATTACGTACAAGTTCTAGCCGAAATAGTTCATTGCACATATATTTTGTGAATGAGGTAAATTTATGCCATGTTTCCAGCTAGTATAGTTTGAATCAGCTGTATATATGTGGTAAATTTATAATTTTGGCTTGTATCTCAGGTGCCCTGTGTTTGTCACAAAGTAACTGTCATTGCCAGATGGATATTGTTGATGATATTTGGTGTATTTAAATGCAGAACTGGTGGACTGTGACAAGCTTGATGACGGCTGCAATGGAGGTTTTCCATCAAATGCCTATCGTGAAATCCAACGTTTAGGTCAGTGACTATGCGTGACATGTAATCAACTGTCTAGTGTTGAAAAATTTGTCGGCTAAGAAGTACAAGTCTGAAATTTTCTAAATCTGTGTGACTGTAATTAAATTTGTTGGTTTACGTAGATTGCTTTGTTGAATGTTTACATATTTTGGCATCTACTGCAAATTACTGGTGTAATTTACATGTGCTTTTTTTGTTGACAGCAACAAATGTTCTTAACATACATTTGTCACTGTCATATCTGTTCACAGAGAGGAACTGATGTAAATAACCCTGATGATTTAGTCAGCATTGCAAAACATTGCTGCACAGTTACATTATTGTCAGATAAACTTAAAAAGAAAAGTCATTTGAAATAATAAACTTAAGTTCACTGTTTGAATTATGTGAACTTCAGCTACAACTAATCTGTAAACCTCAGATTTATGAACATTCATCTAAAAATGTCTAAACCTGTTTATTGAAACATTTAAAAACGTTTGGTAAATGTTAATAAAAAATGTTGCCATTTAAATTACATAGGCCTGTCTGTATTGTATATTGTACTGTATTCTGAGTCTAGTTACCTGTTTACCTCTGCCACGGACTGTAATACTCAGCATTTGCCTCTTTATTTGCATACTGCATTATTTGAATCGTTTTTGCAACAGAATCGAAGATTTTTATGCACATTTATCTTCAAAATTGTTGACATTATTTGTCAGAAGCTGTATTTAACATGTGCATATGGGTGTCAAAGGTATTACATAAACTGTTGAAGTCTATCATTGTTACTTATAATACATGGTGGTGTATAGGATGTGGTTGTAGGAAGCAGTCTGTATGTTTGTGTGTGTTTGTTGTGCTGTACTGTAACCACAAGCTACATGTATGTTGTGTGCTGGTTGATAGGTGGCCTCGAGACCGAGAGTGAGTATCCATACAAAGGTGACGATGAGAAGTGCACCTTTGTTCGACAAGAAGCTCGTGTCTACATCAACGGCTCCGTGAACATTTCGAAAAACGAAGATGGTAGGCCGATGCTTTGTGTCTTTGGATTTTTATTACGGTGTCTTTCGTATTGTGAAAAATACATTAATTTTCTGGTGTAAAGATACAGTATGATAGTTAACGTAATAATTGATTAAAATTGTTGTATCCTGTCTATTACTGCAGCTTTCTGTTAAGGTAAAAGCAGGGGACAAGTCATACACTATATAGGTCACTGCCTGTTGAAGCACGGGAAGGGTGTTTAACCCTTTTTGTCATATACTTGTGCAAATTTGCCATTGTGAATGGTGTGTTGTAGATATGAAAGCTTGGTTGTATAAGAAAGGACCGATGTCTATTGGAATTAATGCCTTTGCAATGCAGGTTAGTTTGTAAATGTTCCTTGTCAGTGTGTATCCGTGTGTATATTGCTTCTCATACATATGCATCTTACTCACATGATGGTGACTGGTGACAGTGAGTGGCTGAGTATTCGTAGTGTTAATTTAGTCTGAATGCGTGAATCTTTGTGAATTGCACTAACACATTGCACTAGTTACGGTACTTATCAGTTTTGAGGTTGACAGATCAGTGCTACAGGTCACAAGGCTATGTAGTGCTGAGACAAAAATGTGCCATAACTTCCAAACAAAATGCTATATATAAATGTAAGCGATAAACATTCTAAAGCAGCGGGTCACATTCAGAGTTTGTAGACATGTTGAAATGAGTTAAACTCATGATGACACTGTCAAGTCAGAGTCATCATTAGGCCTTATAAAACCCAGGCACAAAATGCACCATAACTGATGAGTGAATGATCAGATCATTCTTGTATTTACTGGTAATAATGTACCACTCTCGGGGAACTTGCACAATCGAGGTTACGAGCTGATCACTCTGATTACACTAGAATAGCTGATGGACTTGGACAGCCAATGAATGTCAAGCACAGCGATAAGCTGTAGAAGTCTAGTCTTATGTCAGGGTCATGAGATCCATGTGGATGCATGCAACCTTAAAATTGCAGAGGTGGCCACATATTAATTTGGTTGTCAAAGTGTGTTGTGTGTGTTGTGTAGTTCTATCTGTGGGGCATTTCACATCCGTGGAAGATCTTCTGTCCACCAGATTATATTGACCATGGCGTTGCCATTGTCGGCTATGACATCAGTATGTATTTGCATCATCTTTGCCATACTTTGTTTCTCTGTCTAAAGTGATACGTTAATGATTACTGTAGTAAACCAATAATAATTGATGTGGACTGAGTGGGTTGTAAGAATCAGTGAACTGCAGTAACCTGCCATCTGTAGACACACAGATCGTTTTTAACGGTGCATTAGGATTAACTGTACCTTTAGTGAGGTGCAGCATTTTCATAAACGGTTGTCGGAATGCTGAGGGGACAAGATGAGGGTTGTGAGGATGGAGATAAGTGTTGTGAGTGTAGTTTTAGAATCTGGAGTGGGAATGAGGATAAAAAGTTGTTTCCGTGTCGGCCCATTTTGATGTTGAATTTTTGCTCCAGTTACTCATGACTTATGTCCAGTTAGCTAATGCACAGTTATGTGAAATAGTACAAAAGCTAGTATTACTTTGCCATTGCATTTTCAAAGCTGTGTTTTTGTTAACGAGTCAGCTGTCGTGTGCTTGTTTAGAGCATGGCATTTTCAGCACCAAGCCTTACTGGATTGTGAAGAACAGCTGGGGAAAGCACTGGGGTGAAAAGGTCTGATTATAGTTGTTTTGTAGAACACATGCTTGCAACGTATAATTTCCAAAGTCAAATATTCTCACTTCCATCTTGTTGCAACTCGTTCATTAGTTATCTGTATGTTCTTTCTCCAGGCATGGCAATAAAACATGCATTCTGCTTCATTCTTGTCATCATAATGTTGCTGTTAATTAGCACCATTTTCATTATCCACATCCCTGTTACTTGACACATACATACCATTGCAGTAATTTTGTACTGTGAATTTCGTCTTTGTCTTCTCCAGTTTGAGGTTTCACCATCTGTAATCTCTACTTTAGGCTTAAAACATCTGTTATGCAAGTATTTTTTCTGCTCTGTATTGTACTGTATTCAATTAATTTTTGTGTGCACAACTTTCCCTGGAGTATGATACGATACGTATAGTATAGTATGCATGTTCATATTGTTTACAAATGTGTTCTACAAATATGATCTTGACAGAAGTGAGTGAATAAAATGGGTTTGGTCATTATTTTGAGAAACTTGACTTAAATATGCCAAGACATTGCCTGTAGAGGCCGTCAATTAAGAAGGATTTATATTATGTAGTTTTGTTGTTATGTTGATAATTGTGCTAGGGTTACTACCTGGTGTACCGTGGAGCCGGTGTTTGTGGGCTCAATCAGATGGTTTCTTCAGCTATCATCGACTAATGCCACCGGTGAAACAGCCGCATTGTTACCTGCATCACTTACATATGGATACATTTTCTTTTGTTTTGTTTTCATACGGTTATTTTGTCTGATTTTTCTGTCGTTTTGAGTGTGATGCTTTTTATCTCAAATGTATCTGTAAAACATTTAATGATATATTTGTAGTTTACCATAGATATTTTAAGTTTCTGAAACAGTGTATATGATATAAATACTGGTAAGTGTAAATAGGTCAAAGGGGTAAAATACTGTAAAACATGTATATTTCACGAGCATCAAATTTTTGCCATTTTCGCGATTTGAGTGAAATCGTGAAATTAAATACACGCCAATTTTTGGAATTGCCCATCACCATGAGTTTATATGCATAGAATATCAATGTTTCCGTGATAAGATATGCAATATTCTTGGTATTATGTAATGTAAACAATATGAGATGAATTATGATAATAACATTTGTTGAAGGCACCAAAAGAAAAAAGAAACAAATTGTTTAATAAAGTTATAATCCGTGAAATTAAAATGCAGCAAATTTTCTACCTAAGGAAATCACGAAATTAAGATGCAGCGAAAAAATAGTGTTTTACAGTATGCCAACACTGTTTCTAGATGTCAACATTTGCAGTCAAATACAGCTATCCCATGGATACATATAACATTGTCAGACATTTTCAGTGCCTTAGCCATGAAACCTTGCTGCATCAGTTCTGTAGCTTGTTTGTAACCTTTTGTGTGTGGGGCAATTTAAAAAAATCAAGAGCTGTAGTAGTGTAACTTTGCAACAGATGTTTCAGTGATTTTGTTTTGTTAACCATTGTTATAGTGCATTATGTATATCTAATATGTTAATGGCTTCTGTGGTCAATCAATCCTTAAAGTGAGTCTCGCCTACCGTATCAAACCACCAGACTCTTGGGCGTAGATCACGGGAGGGGGACAGGGACATGTCCCCCAGAATTTGGAGTAGGGGACGCTAATGCAAATTGTCCCCTCTAGATTTTGTCATATAAGTACAAAAAGGAGCATTCTGTCGCCTTCAAAATACTCAAAAATCCGTTTTCGGCTGGGGTTCTGCCCCGGACCACACTGGGGGAGCTCATGACACTCCCCCAGACTTCCTAGTCGGCTGGAGAGGGGACACCCCTCCCCATACTTTACCCCACTCAGTACCGACCCACCTTCGGTCCTTGCCATGCATCCCCCCAGAATTCCAGCAAAATCTACGGCTATGACCAGACTTCTCTTGGCATTTGTGATCCATGCTGAACTGATTATACACAGGACAAGGTCAGTGTGCTGCTGACTTGCACAAATGGTGAATTGTGCTCTGATACATGCCCATGTGGCCAGCTAGACAATTAACCACATCATAGTGTCATGCTCACTGATCAGACTTGCTCTAATGATAGCCTGTTGCAAATACATTCTGCTGATGAGAACTTGGTCATCGCCTGCCTGTGAGTTGTGGCAGTGAAAACACTCGCATTATTTTGCTGCTTCACTAACACACTGTAGAATACAACAGTTAAGGGTGTATTGTTGTTGAACAACATGTATTGTAATAATGTGACTGAAAGTTACGTTTAACAGCTAAACATTATTTTGTGTCTGGAGATGTGTATCATGATGCTGTGTTACATTATAGTTACTGTAAAACATGTATATTTTGCGAACATCTAATTTTTGCGATTTGAGTAAAATCGCGAAATTAAATACACGCAAATTTTTGGAATTGGCCATCATCTTGATTTTGTCTGCATTGAATATCAACTCTTCCCTGATATGATATGCAATATTCTCGGAATTATATAATGTAAACAATAATACCGGACTAATTTCGATAATAACATTAGTTTAAGGCACCAAAAGAAACAGGAAACAAATTGCTTTAAAAATTAACTGGAAAATCTGCGAAATTAAAGTGCAGTTAATTTTCTACATAAGGAAATCGCGAAATTACGATGCGGCGAAAAAATAGTGTTTTACAGTATTCTACCTGTAGTACTGAGCTTTGTTGTGTTTTATCTGAAAACGCATGTTCCGCACATAAAAACCTCTTTTATCATTATATTATACTTTTATACTGCTGTTAGTTATAATGATAAATGCTGCAGAGTGTTGAAGTGCCATGTCATTCACTCCACACTGCACCGCGTGATTGTGTGTGCACGTTTCATTTCAGCTATTTTGTTTAGACAACAATCATGGCTAGGGATTGCAATCCCGGAATTGAATTTTCAATCCCGGGATTCGGGATTGTAGAATTCCCAATCCCGGGATCCCGTCGGGATTGGCGTAGTGTAGTTAAGACTACAAAAATTTCCACGTGGGTTACGGTATTCGAGTTGCTATCTTTGAACTACAAGTGTATATGATGGTGCTATGGATTTGGTGCTCCTATGTTTTAAACCGTACCGTAATATACTACTACAGCTACTACTCAGCTAGTGCACTGCAGATATGGCGTCGACCGTACGAGGGTAAATCGACCTCTGACCTTTCAAAGTCACGCTACTAACGTAAGGTCAAAGGTCACCTCGCTAATTCGACAGATTAAACTACACATGCGACGTCACGAGGGATCCAAGTTCAAACATACCGTTTTATCAGCTGTAGGCTCTGTAGAGTTGTGAAACGTCAAAGTTGTGAAATCCTACTGGGACTGAGGCGACTTAAGACGACGCATGTGTCGTTTGAGGTCACATCCCATCGACATTGATAGTCACAAACTGAGCAGCTGAAAGGTCGTTCACCAGTGTGAACTGTGAACATGCTAAATAGTGATGTGTAATCGGAACCGGCTACCCTGACCCGGTTTCATAATTCCTTGCACGGTTTATTGGTTTGCATTGCTTTATTTCGTGATTAATGCATGCATTTCACACATAATAATAACGCTAATACGTTATTTTCTGATCCCGAAATCCCGGGATTTGGTCTCTCATAATCCCGGGATTTCGGGATTGAAAAACGGTCCGGGATCCCGGGATTGCAATCCCTAATCATGGCTAAAGTGTGTCGTTTTAATTTTGATACTGTAATTAACTTGGCCAACGATTCAAACCACATGGCTTGAATGCAGGCTTTAGTTCAATAGATCTTATTGCATTACAGAACAATCATAGACTGCTGCAATCTCAGTATATAAAAACATAAGATAAAGATTTACTGCCAGATGTTTCTACTGATACATTTTGAGTCATAATAACAACAAACACACAAACTCGGCCAGAAAATTAACAGAAGACCTTGCAAATTTCCAGGAGTGTTAGACACCCTAACTTAAGTAACAATATTCATAATATCTACACTAGCAATGGCATAAAAGCAATGCAATATTACGTTCATGCCTGAATCGTAATGAAAAGAGTACCAGATGTGTATAAGACTGATGTATCTTAAATAAAAACAGTCCACAACCATATACAAGTACATGTACAAAGCGCATCATACTGAAATGCATATATAAAATCATCACCACCTGCAGATGGCCCAGTTACACTAGGTGACTTGATAATGAAGATCAGATGACTTGATAATGAAGATCAGATAAGACTTAGTGAGTTCTTAGATGATACTCAAGACATGGCAATGTTAGCAATGCTGCAGAAGCTCTTTCATATGTTGATTGCTGCTGTGCAAATATGACAGTACATCAATACACTGAGCAAGCACCTACCAGGTCAAAATAAAATGATTAGTAGGTGTAAGTTAATTACTAAAGATTTGAATGCTGCAGTTCACATTAAGTATTAGACCATGTACAAAATATATTTTAGCATTCACAGCAACAACGTGTAAGATATTCTTCACTAAGAGAGTGGCACTTGCATAACTCTAGTAGTTCATATTTCATCATTCAAACCATGGCTGCCGATTTTGTTCATTTATTACAACTTTACTATACACTGTAAAATCCTACAAACTTTAATATTAATTAGGTTTCAAGACTCGGCTAATCTGGTGTAAGAGCTAAGTCTTATCTATTTTTCAAAACATACTGAATGTCAGAATAATAGCACTGCAAAGTATCACAAACTACACCGATGTTGCATCACAGAAACAATATGTACACAGATGAATGAGTAACAACTTTCAGACACAAAGCAGCACATAAAGATTTGTACCAGATATGTCATCTTTATGTAACATGCATGCTGTCCTGTCGTGTGTGTCAGATTGTTTTTTTTTATTGTTGTCCTGGGCCTAATTTCTTCACATACCATACTATGATGATGAAATTTGCTGTAAATGTTCTCTATCACACTTCACAAACAATCTGGAAATTTTAAAAACCATAGTGAAAACGGGGAGATGTTAAAGACCAGTGCATCTGCAAATTGTCACGACTATGTTTGATAAGGCACAGCTACAACATGGTGCTAATGTATTTTACAAGTTTTACTAAAATCCATTAAAAACAAGAGCACTAGGTGAGCGCAGACCCACAGAAAAATAAACGCTGGACCAAACCCAACCTCGACGGAGGTAACAAAACAATAGAACAATTTAAAACCAGCAGCTGGCGAGCATATACGCAGAGGCACAAGCCAGGTCAAAAAGACGGTGGTTACTGCATAAACCAATAATGGAATGGCAATTAGCGGGAGAGAAACACTGAATATAATTCACTTGTTCATCAGTGTGGAAAAGAAATGCAGCAAAGTAATAATTAAACTGTCTAAAAGCAACCACAAAAAGCACCTAAAGGACAACACAGCCATGGAAAGCCAACAAATGCTTCATTGCTGCCACAGATTTGCACGCACTGACTGTTCAGAGAAACTGTCGTCCGACAGACTGACACGGGAAATGTCAAGATCATTGTAACTCAGATCGTGTGTAGGCGTTGACTGACTGTATGAACAACTATGCTTCAGTCTCTCTTCAGGAACCCACCTGCACAGAGATATGCAATACCTAATGTACAGCCAGTAGTCACCATACGAAATGTCACTCTCGCTATTTTGATTCTATGCACCAAACTAGAACTTTGTACGTTCTTACATTCTTAAGCTGCGAGTCCAAATGCTAGACAGTGACAACCTTTGTGTCCTCAATACATGGCTGTTTGTTGGGCATTATTTGCGCTAAGTCTAAAAATAATATGGCCATCTGTTCGTCAGTTATGGTGGATTTCGTTCCTGCACATTGTTAAGCATAATCACCTTGACCTTTTGGCCTAAAATGGCACAGCCAGTTACAACAAGGCTGTATTAAATTTAAAGTTAAATGCACATGCCAGACGGATGGACACAATACTAACCCATTGCGTACATGTTCCGGATATGAGAGAATAGTATTTCTCCACTGATGCACTAGCGGATAATCGATCGGCGAGATGTGTGCTGTTTCAAGAGCATGTATAACGTCTGCATCAGTCTTGCACGGCTGTTCACTGCACGAGTTCATCACATTAACAGTTAACACAAAGCATACTTAACAGCATTTAAATACAATTAACAAATGTGGAAGCAATGCAATGTGAATATAGATCAAGTACATATTAATCATTTCAGTATTTTCACTTGACAATGCTACTTAAGTAAGAAAATTACATAGGGTGCCAAAAATGAAGAAGTCACTGTGACGAGTTTTGGTTCTAGTAAATAAACTGAAATCTTACCATTTAAACACTAAATATACTGCACCCTCGTTATAATGCCATAATTGGGCACCGCCGCCCATACCGCGTTATACTGAAATGAACAACAAAGACGCTGATTTCTCTCAGATGTCACGTCATTATCAGTTTAGTAAACACAGATGTCATATTACATGTAGTCACTAGTGTTAACTGCGTTTATAAAACGACGTCAGTTTAGTTTGTTTCTGTCCATCAAAGTGACTGCCGCAGTTGCAGTGGCCGATGCACGGCACGGCGTGCTGTTAGATGCCATCTGCTATAGACATCAGATTTCAGCAGCAGCACGGCCAGCGCTGTGTAGGCCTACTGCACTGAACCGCGGCCCCGTTCACAGTGCGCTTGTTTACCATGCTCCTGCGCCATCCACCGTCTCCTTTGCATCTTGCTAGGCTGCTACAACCTATTACGCTCATGCTATTGCTGGACAGAGTGTACTAGCGCCAAGTCCACTAACCTGAAACTAAGACTACCTGAAAAATCGAGGTCCATGACCTCAACCACGTTATAACCGAATCCGCATTATATTGAAGCGCATTATAACGAGGGTGCAGTGTATTATTGCACACAAAATTAGTATTTTCATCTAGCAGGAACACTAATGAACTAAATTATTAATGTAATTAACTGACAGTTAAGTTACTAGTCTGAAAATTGTATCACTACCACTAGAAATAACCGGACTTGTACTTCATTACATATTCAAGCCACATAATCAGAGCTCAAATGAACAATCACAAACTATGGTTTTGTCTAATTTATTTAATTGGCCTACTTTTCCACGGTGAGCATGAATTACGCCAGGTATCCCCAAAGTCTTCCCAAGAGAGAATTTTGGGAAATGATACAGAAGTGAGAATAAAACAGTACACATACTGATATACAAAATAATAATAATAATAATAATAATATCTAGACAGAGCGACTTACAGCAGGGCCGACCAGTCACGCACAAACATGCAATAAAACAATACTAAGTGATAACAGAGTAAAGTATATACGTAGTAAAAACATATGAGAATTAAGAATAATAAAACACAACGAAAACATAGCGGTGTTGTTATTGTTCAAGGATAGTGCCATAGGGTTTGCAGAATAGGAATGTCTTAAGGTGTTTTTTGAAAGTAGCCAGTGTTGATGCTTTCCTGATATCGGAAAAAAAAGTTAAATAATTGGAGCAACAGTTTTCAATACTCACCCACAAATAAACATTGGCTCAACAGCTTGCCAATCAAAGTCATCCGGCCAATCTGAGGCGAGATCAAACTCGAGGTCAGAATCATCGTCTGCCGTGTGAAAGCTGTCTGAACTACACACCGACAAATTGTCACTCAATCTATCAACATTGTGGCTTCCGTCTAACGAACCTCCAGCTGGCAAAAGCTCTGCTTCTTCAGAGTGAGAATTCTGCGTCATTTTAGCATCATCACTGTCAT
>Ga0209562_1000307_pt1 | contig 17823 bp, 19 predicted proteins | sample WorMetvacBELIZE2_FD_187399 | JGI IMG/M metagenome (GOLD analysis project Ga0209562, IMG submission 187399) | Marine gutless worms symbiont microbial communities from Max Planck institute for Marine Microbiology, Germany - Olavius vacuus BELIZE.2... | ecosystem: Host-associated > Annelida >... | reverse complement strand
GGCGCGGTTTAGCCTCGTTTATGACGTGGCGACCGATTCAGCGGGCAAGAATCTGTATGTCGCCGATGCTATCAGCAACCACCGGATTCGTAAGATTGTGCATCCATAGGTTTTGGCCTGGCCCATACACCCATGCGGTCAGGCCGCATGGGGCGGGGGCCTCGCGTCATATAATCTCATCAGTCCATTCGGATGAAGTTATCTGATGCCGCAATTTCCCGTTTGATATCGCCGATTGTATAGCCCCTGTAACGCAGTTCGAGTATTTCCGAGATCGCTGGATGTTACACGGATAAGCTGGGATAATCGCTTTCGCGTGTTCGATCCCGATGAGCTATCGCATTTGGAATCGTGAGTGATGAGGACGGACATGGTCACGGATCAAATCACGACAAACCTCGCGGCGGTCGCCGCGCAAACCTTCTTTCTCATACGCGTCTCGCAATGCCTGTTGTTCATCTCCGGCGAAGGCCAACATTTTCGATATTGCCTTTGACCGCCTGTATATTAACGCGGCGAGAGAGAAAAATCCTCCAAATCATCAAAACAATAGCAATCTAGTGCGAGGCCGTGCTAAGCTTGCTGTGTCGCGTCGGTCAGGGTAAAACTGATTATTATACGATTTTGCGACCCCAAGATTGCGGTGAATAGTCCACATAATCACCTTGAATAATGCGGTGATTACTATGTGGATTCATGAACATCACAATTGGCCAAACTTCCCATGGGATGCAGAAACCCCTGCGCCTAAGCTGGCCGATATACGCCATCGCCAAGGCCGCTTGCTTGGTCGCATGGAGGGGCTTGGCTTCGAACTCAGAAGTCTTTCATCCCAAATCGAAGCAGAGCGAAAAGCTTATTATAATCGGCTTGAGACACAACAACGCGCCACCCCGATATCACGGACTGGCAGTCATGGTTTTGGGATGGCCTGGGCCGAGCCATCGGCAATGCTGAAACGACGCTCGGCAATGTTCTGTTAGAAGCGCAGCTCTGGGATATGATGAATCAAAGGCCTGCTAATGATCGGCAGCGACTGATCATTAGCCGCGTGCTTGAGGATGATTTTGAAGGCTTTATGAACACCTCGAAATACGCAAAGCTGGCCAAGTGCTCAAATGATACGGCCCTGCGCGATATTCAGGAACTGAAAGAGAGAGGCATCTTTATTCAAAACCCCGGCGGCGGACGCCGCACCAGTTATAGATTGCCAGACCGGGAAAAATAATGTGTTTCCAATGAATCCCAAACAGGGATTCGAACGCATGATTAGTACGGTACGTGCATCATCGTGATTGGGAATATGTCGAGAGCGGAAATCAAACCAGCACAAGGCGTTGCAGCATAGAACTTGCTTTTCGTTGTTTTCTTAGGCGTTATGTGTTGCAACACTGCCGGTGTAGAGGATGACAACTCAAAGGGGTTCAATACACCTGTATTGATGCGAAGGGAATTCGCAGGCTGATGAAAGACTCCCCGCAAAGATATCGCGCCCTGGTCAATCAGGATCTTAATGGCCCTGTCCGTTCACGAGTATGCGTTCAAGTTCAGGATTTTTCTTTATATCATCTTTGAGAGCGGCATCCCGTGCCGCGTTTCTGTAATCAGCACTCTGGAATGAATAGTTGAACGATGTGTGGACATCATAAGTGCCATTTATCAAGGCGAAGGTATCCTCGGTTATCACGAGTTCTTCGTCGGTGGGAATAACGAGTATTTTAATGGATGAATCCTCCGCCGATATGCAAGTTTCGGCGTTTTTGCTCCGGGACAGAACGTTTTTCCCTTCATCGAGTTTGATTCCAAGGGCTTCTAAACCTTGAAGAGTTTTTTGCCGGTAGCTGGAATTCATTTCGCCCACACCGGCAGTGAAGACAACAGCATCAAGGCGGCCAAGTGCGGCATAATATGCGCCTATGTACTTGCGTATCCGGTAAGTTTCGATGTCTTGAGCGAGGATACAACGCTCATCGCTGGACTCTACACCGCTCTGAACGTCCCGCCGATCGATGAATTTTTCTGTGATACCCAAAACGCCGCTCTTTTTGTTGAGTATCGTGTTGATTTCAGAGCTGTTCAATCCTTGTCGGTTCATCATATAGGTAACAATGGCCGGATCAAAATCTCCAGAACGTGTACCCATCATCAGACCCTCTAGCGGCGTCATGCCCATGGAGGTATCGTAGCTCGCGCCGTTTTTAACCGCGCAGATTGAGGAGCCATTGCCGATATGAGCAATTATCAAATTGGTTTCGGCTGCTTGTTTGCCTAAAAGCGCGGCTGCCCGCTTCGAGGTATAGAGATAACTGGTTCCATGAAATCCATAGCGACGTACATGATGTTCCGTGTACCAGTTATATGGCAGGGCATATATATAGCTCGTTGCCGGCATGCTTTGGTGCCATGCGGTGTCCATGACGGCGCAATGAGGTACATCGGGAAGCAGTTCTTGGGCAGCGCGAATTCCGGTGATATTCGCGGGATTGTGCAGTGGCGCGAGTTGGGACATGGCATCCATATCGGCAAGGATTTTCTCATTGATGATGAGCGACTTCGTGAAAGTTTCCCCACCGTGCACCATGCGATGCCCCACGGCACTGATAGCACTCCGATTTTCGAGACATCCATAATCGGAATCTACAAATACCTTCATAATCCAGACGATGGCTTCCGTATGATTTTCGCACGGCTTGCTGGCGGAGTACTCTTGCAGTCCGAAACTCTGATGTTTGATGTTTGATGTCTCCTGGCCAATGCGTTCGACAAGACCAACTCCGAGAGTTCTCTTGGAATCCCAGTCGTAAATTTGGTATTTGACAGAGGAACTGCCGCAATTAAGTGTGAGAATAACCATAAATATCTCCGCGCCTGCCCGTGAATCTGTTGGGGACTTAAAGAAATTTCTGAAGGCTTATTGTCTCATGTACCTGTGAAGGGGGCAAGGTATCCATTCAAGTGAGAGGATTGAATAACTGGTTTTTATGGATATGAAGGTATTGCTAAGCAGCTTCTTGGCGTGTTTGTTGGCGAGTTCACTTCTTGCCGCGTCTTTCGAAACTTCCTTGAATACGGTTAATGGGGAGCGCTGGAAAACGCTGCTTCTGTTCAACAACCCATTAATACATGTTGGTGTCACGACAGATTGGGCGAAAACGGAAAATTTGAAGGGAATTATGGCTGGAATGAATATCAAGGGATTCTCCATAGGTCATCTTCATGATGCCGGTCTGGCTTCGGAAATCAGAAATCCACAGGCAACCGCTCTTTCGCGTCTATCAGAACGAACTTTTTTCCGTGCCAACCCACGTTCACATTCTCAATCCAGGATTGGTCTCTCCTTTTCAGTGTTGAAAGACCGGATTGGGCTCGGACTAGAACGCAGGAAAGAAGTGGAAACCTTGTTCATGTGGGCAGTTCCGCTGCAAAAAGAGCCCTGGACTCTGGATCTGCTTGGTGAAACGGGGAATTTGCGTTATGCCAAATATGCCGATTCATGGTATCTCAAGACGCATGAGCGGCCCGCTAGCAGCTTCCACATGATGTCCACCAGGCTGAGATATCTACCCGGAGCATTCTCGGCGGGCTTCAGCGCTATGGCATCAGGCGGTAAGCACTTGATGCCTGGCTGCTTGGCTGCTATATCTGCAGGATACTCGGCGGATGGCTGGAGAGTGAGAATAAGAGGGACTCTCGCCACCAGATATTTCCGGGATGCCGATGGCGATACTCTGAAAGAGCCCATGGGAATTGCCGCAGACTTGCGATATAGCCCACGAAAGGGATTCCAATGCGGCGCGGACTATCAAATTGCCGCGTTCTCCCTCTTCCCTGATGGCTACCGCATGGGCGATCAGGGAAGTCTCACAGTTGGCTGGCGTTTCGATGAGATCCGGCTTTCTCTGGCATCCGACTGGAATCGTGTCTTCCTTTCTCCGGATGCCGATTCAACGCCATATCGACGCATCAAATGCATCGCCTATTGGGATCGCCGCTACTATCATCTGGGTCTGATCGGCATCTGGGAACCTGTCGATAAAATGAAAATTGAAACAGAATTCGCTGCCCCGATGGGTCAAGCGTGGCTAGTGGAAGTTGGTATCGGTATGTACGGTTCGGTGGATCGATTGCTTCTAAAATCTCATATTGAATGTCTGTTGAAATTAGGGCAGAACAAACTGATTGCGTCGGTTTTAGCGGAAGATTTCATGCAACGCCATTATGATTCCTCTCAAGCCATTGCGGATCTTTCAGTTAATATCAGGTGGATCAGGCAGTTAAAATGAAGAGCGCGAGCGTTTGATTTTAGAAAATTCTCTCAAGCTTGATGGGGGTGATTAATCAAAATCACTGCCCCGATTGCAAAAGAACCACCGAGGAGCATCAGGGGCTGGAGCTGCTCGTTTAGTAAAATAGAAGTGAAAAACAGGGCGGAAACCGGAACAAGGTAGGTAAAAGAGCTTCCTCTTGCCGCGCCAAGTCTTGATGAAGCGAAGAGATACACGCCGGTTCCAAATGCCCCCACAACCACACTGATAAACATCATATCAGCCCAAAATATCCAATTCATAGCCGCCAGCAAACCCTCGGCAGTTTCGCTAAAGGCAAAAGGCAGCATCATCAGAGTGGCCAGGCTGTAGAGTATGATATTGAAGCGCCTGAATCCCATAATACTTTGGGCCTTGCGGCTCGTAAGGGTGAGTAGCGCCCACGCCGCGGCTGCTGCCAGGAAGGCTAAATTCCCCGAACTCACAATTTCCTGAAACGAGTAGAGCCAGGGCTCGAAGAGGAGCACGGCGCCTATAATCCCCATAACAATGCCTGTTAACGCTCCTATGCCGATTCGGCCTCGATTAAGCGGCAATAGAAGCAAGAAGGCAATAAGAGGATTCATCGTGGTGACAATCAACCCGCCTTTGTTTGCCAAGCCCGAGCGCAGACCAGTGAAGCAAAGAAGATTGTAGGCAGATATCAATAACGCAGTGAAACTGGTTCGCAGCCATCCCTCACGAGCTTCCCCTTTCGCGATTTGTGGCAATTTTCGACCGATCAGTGTGGGCAGAAAGCCCACAAATGTGAGAAAGAAGCGAATGCAGGCCAGGACTGCCGGAGGAGCCACATTCGAGAGTCGTTTTCCCGAAACCCAGCTAAATCCGAAAATCACCATGGCGATGATGAGCAGGAATATAAGCAGGTTATTTCGCAGCAGAGATTCTTCGGCCCCAATACCCCCGAGCGGCCTGTTCCGATAACTGGAACTGTATTTATGGCGCTTCCATGACGCAAGGACATGAATTGATGGGCCGCCATTCTTCTCATGTTCCAGCCATTTTTCAAGATCTTCCCGCAAGGTCTGTTGATCGTGTCCCAGGCAGATGATATCGGGTTTTATGTCTTGTATGACACCGTATGTTCGAATTTTCGCATCGGCCAAAACCGCGTGATCGACAATGCCCGCGCTCTTAAGAGCATTGATGCGAGACAGCTCATTTTCACGCGGCAAGGCTCCTTTCTGCTCAAGTACGAAGGAATCCCGGGAAACGACAGCGACAAGCCGGTCTCCAAGCTTTTGAGCCTTCTTGAGAAACCACTTATGGCCGGCGTGAATAACATCGAATGTGCCGAAAACGAGTACTGTAATCATGATAGCATTTTCATCGGCAGTATAAATTGACCATGAGCAGAGCGAACAGAGGGAAAGAGCAGTGCTTAAATGCGCGTATTCGCGCTGCAGATGAAAAGCTTATAAAACTTCATTTTTCAGTATGAGATCGGGCTGTGATGGCATTCTTGAAGAAAAATTGGAAAAACAAGGATATTTTTTTAATTTTATGCAATTTATTACTAAATACTTGCTCATTTTGATTGTTTTTTTCTGGTTAGGGTGTATGATGCCATTGACCGAAGATTGTAAAAAATATATGGTGGTAAGCCATTTATAGGATTGGATTTGACAGTGGGAGTTGAATGTTCGCGGTTTTCAGATTCAACGTTGAGCCAAGGTAAATCTTTGAATCAGACATTCTTTTCCAAGTCATGAAATTAAATGCATGTATTTTTTTTCGGTCGATAAATAAAATAGGAGGCTTCAGATGCAAGTACTAAAAGAGAGTGTGCGGCAGAGAATCATCAAGTCTGCGCGAAAGGAATTCGAAAAACGTGGATTCGCGAAAACATCCATGCGGTCGATCGCGTCCAATGCGGACATGACAGTGGGAAATCTCTATCGATATTATGAAAACAAAGAAATACTCTATGGCTCAATCATTGGCGATCTCTTTAAGAAGATTAAAACGCTCAAAGCGAATACGCCGAGAGACCCGGAGGCAAGGTTGGAATACCTTCTGGAGAATTTCAAAGAACTCCAGAGAGATTACCGTACCGAGTGGCTCACTCTTTTTGGCGATAGCAGCGGTACCCGGTATCAAAAAGTGGCTGATGATATTCACACGATTCTCAAAAATACCCTTGTTGCTGTCTTCAAGAAGAATGGAAAAAAGCCTGAGATGGCAGAGCCTCTGACATCTGCGATTATCTACGGACTCAATACCATCTTGCGTACCCAGAAATCGAAGAAAAATGGCGATTTGGCTGATGTGTTCTTGGATTACATGATGGTTGATATTACCAAGCGTATAGCCTGAGATTCGTTGCTGGTTGTTCGCTGAGATTGACTCATCTTGATAGCCGTGCCGGCTTTGGCGCGGCATTTGCGTACGCGGCGGCAACGCGAGAGCCAAGGCGGACATTGTTTTCCACCAGGGCGATATTGGAATCCAAGCTTGATCCGCCGGTGATTTCCGTTATTCGCTTCAGAAGAAACGGTGTAATCTCTTTTCCCTTGATACCACGATGAGCGGCTTCGGCGTGCGCTTCTTCGATTGCGTTATTGATAATAGCTGAGTCCATGGCCATGTGCTCCGGAACCGGCTGCGCGATCACGAGACCGCCACCCAGTCCAATCGACCACTGCGCGCGCATAATCTTTGCCAGTTCTTCCGGATGATCAACCCTTTGATCGACGCTGAAACCACTGTTTCTGGAATAAAAGGCTGGAAGCTCATCGGTGCGATAACCAAGAACAGGTACGCCCCGGGTTTCCAGATACTCCAATGTGTGAGCGACATTCAGAATGGATTTTATACCCGCGCAAACAACGGCTACCTCTGTACGGCTCAATTCCTCAAGATCGGCTGAAATATCAAAGGAAGAGGCAGCCCCCCGATGAACGCCGCCAATTCCGCCAGTAGCGAAGACAGGTATTTCCGCCAAGGAGGCGATAATCATCGTGGCGGCAACCGTTGTCGCGCCGTTTTTGCCTGAAGCTACCAAAAAAGAGATATCACGGCGACTCGCTTTGGGGATGTCTTTTCCCATACGGCCCAGTTGGTCGATTTCATCGTCAGAGAGTCCAACTTTCATCCGGCCATTCAATATCGCTATAGTAGCAGGCACCGCGCCTTCCTCTCGGGCAATTGCTTGAATACCGAGAGCTGTTTCGATATTTCTCGGATAGGGCATGCCATGGGAGATGATTGTGGATTCTAATGCCAATATCGGCCGTTTTTCACTGCTGGCATCAGCTACTTCTGCTGACATGTCCAAAGAGATTCGCTTCGCCATACAATCAATCTTAGCACCCTTGGTGCCCAAATGCCATACACTCTCAAAGCTAGTGGCAAAAACTCAATCACCCCGTTCGATGCAGACTACTGATTGATAATAGTTACGATGACTTTTCCCTTGTGCTTTGCCGAACCAAAAAGCTCAATAGCGTCCGCTATCTTTGCGAAAGGAAATTTTGCACCGATTATGGGTCTGAGCTCGTTTTTCGTATAGAGATTGTTGACGATTTGCAAATCTTTGTTGGCACTCAAGCCCAAAACCGCAAATTTCTTTGGCAGGAAACGGCCACCGTATTTTTCAGCGAGAGCAACCCTAATAAGCTGTGAAGTCATCCCGCCAACCGTCACATACCTGCCGGCTTCCTTGAGGACTCTTGAATAATCCGCCGGCCGATGCGTCGTCTTTGCGTCAAGAATAAGATCATACTTTTCAGGAAGTCTTGTAAAATCCGATTGAGTGTAGTCGATGGTGCGCGCGTAACCAGCACTGCGCATCGTTTCTTCTTTGTCGCCCGAATCCACTCCGACGATGTTCTTGACACCCAGGTGCCTTGCCAACTGTATGGCGATCGTGCCCATACCACCCCCTGCGCCGTTAACCAAAACCTCCTCGTCGGCCTGAACCTTTCCAACTTCGATTAATCCCTGTATTGCCAGGCCGGCCGCGTGAGGAATACTTGCAGCCTCAACAAAACTCATGTCTTTGGGTTTCGATGTAAGAGCATCTTCGGGGGCGCACACATACTCCGCGAATCCCCCGAAACCACATTCAGAGAGGTCGGCGTAAACAGCATCGCCTTGATGGAACTTCGATACCTTTGGGCCAGTCTCCTCAATCGTTCCCGATACATCCACGCCAGGTATTAAATTGAATTTTGGCTTCCAAAAACCGGCAAACAGTCTGATGTAGAACGGAGTTCCTTTCATCATGCTCCAATCCCAGTCATTGATCGCGGCTGCATGAACCCTAAGCAAAACCTCGTTCTCTTTGGGCTCAGGTTTCAAGACCTCTTCAATCGAAAGATTGTCGAGTGATCCATAGGACTTTAAGATTACTGCCTTCATTACAGTTTCTCCTGCGCGTGTCATTATCATCCGGATGCGGGCTTGTCAACAAGAAGACTCCCGTCGGCTAGGATTACCCGGGCCAAATTTTCTATAGGCGCATCGTCTCTTTCCTTCCCCCGTCTGCGAACTGCATCGTGTACAATTTGTAATACACACCTTGAGCGCCCATCAATTCCGAATGGCTGCCTTCTTCAATCAGTTTACCATGGCCAAGCACCAGGATTCTGTCGGCCCTTCGGATTGTGGAAAGCCGATGAGCGATAACGAGAGCAGTTCTATCACTTAATACGTGGTTCAAACCTTCTTGCAGCAGAGATTCAGTTTCGGTATCGACATTCGCCGTCGCTTCATCGAGGATAATCACGCGAGGATTGTGCGCGATGATGCGGGCGAAAGCAATGATCTGGCGCTGTCCAGATGAGAGATTGGCGGCGCCCTCGGCAATCTGTGTGTTATATCCATCCGCCAGAGTTCTAATGAAGGCATCCGCCCTGGAAATCCGGGCGGCTTCGACAATCTGTTCTTTTGGCAGTCCCAATCCCAAATTGATATTGTCTTCCACTGTGCCGGCAAAGAGGAAAACATCCTGCTGAACAGGCTGAACCGCGCGGCGCAGTTGTGACAGAGACAGCCGGCGTACATCCTTACCGTCTAGAAGCACCCGGCCTTGTTGAGGATCCCAAAGCCGGGTGATGAGATTGGCAATCGTGGTTTTTCCCGCTCCTGTAGCGCCCACTACCGCAACACTTTCGCCCGGATGGATAGTGAAATTTAAACCCTTGAGAACGCTTTCACCCGGGATGTAGGAGAAATAAACGTTTTCAAAGCGTATTTCACCGCTTTGCGGGCTCTCATTATCGGGAGTATCCGCGCCATCCGGAATCTGGTTAACCGTGTCCAGCATAGTGAAAATACGTTCGCCGCCAGCCATCGCGGATTGCAGGATGTTGAATTTCTCCGCGATATCCTTCACCGGATTGAAGAATTTCTGAATCAGCTCGATAAACGCAATCAGAACGCCCAGAGTGAGCAGAGATCGATCGTGCAGGCCAGTCGAGTACCAGATCACCAGAGCCGTCACGATAGAGGCGATGAGGTCGATAAGGGGGCGGAACAAGGCCATAACTTTCATTTGGCCAATTTCCGCGTTCAGCAGCCGTTTTCCTATTTCCTCGAATTCCATTGCGCTTTGTTTTTCGCCGCCAAAAAGTTGAACAGTACTCATGCCCCCCAGATGTTCCGAAAGATAGGCGTTCACCCCGCTTACCCTGGCGCGTACTCGGCGAAAGGCTTCTCGTATTCTATTACGAAATAACACAATCAGAATAAAAGTGGGCAACAGTGTTACGATGGTGACGAATGCGAGGCGGGTGTCTAACGCGAAAAGGACAGCGATCGCGCCGAACATGAGGGCGCCGTCCCTGAGAAATGATATTGTTACATTGGTGAAAAATTCATTGATGGTTTCCACATCATTCGCTGTTCTGGACACCAAGCTGCCAACCGGGGTCTTCACCAGGTAATCTAACGACTGCCTCATGATGTGCTTTAGAAGCCCCCCCCTCATATCGGCCATTATCTTCTGACCGATCCACGAGGCCTGATAAACCTGGATGAATGTGAAAATCAGTACCACGAAGAGCAGCACAAGGTATTGAACAGCGTGCCTGGCGAGACCAGAGATATCTTGTGAGCGGAGCAAGCGACGATCCTCCGGATTCAGGGAGTTGCGATCCGCTATGCTGAGGGCAAAATTCATCCTGGAATCTCGAATGAACATATCCGAATTTGATGTGATAACCGCCATGGCCCGCGTGTCGGGGTTTGTAATAACATACCAGTCCTCAGCGTCGAGCCATCCCTCTTCTCTCGCCGCGTCCTTTTCATTTCGGTGAAGATCTGAGAGAGCGGAGGGATCGACAAAAAGGTTTTCATCGATTATCAGGCCTCCCTCTAGAATCTCGGCGGCGAGTTCTGTGTTCAATCCTGAAAATTCATGGCCAGCGCTGGCGGATTCTACGGCTTCTAGAGACAAGCGACTTTCCCTTTTGAGCAGATTTTCATCCAGAGCGCGTTTCATAACGATGGGCAGAAGCAGCTCTGCCCCAGTAGCGATTATGAGGGCAAGGATGGTGATGGCGGCGGCCAGTTTGTACGGCCTGATATAGCTGAGCAGCCGCCTCATCACTTCGGGAGAATAGGCGCGGATAACACCCTCATCGCTCATGCGATATTCTCCTCTTCTCGTTCGAGGTTTTGAAGATCGGCAATCTCACGGTAGAAACCGCCTCGTTCCAGCAGCTCCTCATGAGTTCCCTGGTCGCTGATTATGCCATCTTCCAGTACCACAGAGCGGCCGCAATAGGATAGCGCCGAAACACGATGAGCAATCATCAGTGTTGTGCGGTTTGAACGCATTGCGAAGAGATTCATCAGGATGTGTTCTTCTGTTTCGGCATCCACAGATGAGAGGGCATTATCGAGTATTAGAATCTCAGGATTGGTAATGAGGGCTCGGGCAATGGCGATGCGCTGCTTCTGACCACCTGAAAGAGTTATTCCTTTTTCGCCCACCGGGGTTTCCAAACCCTGGGGAAAGAAGGAAAGGTCGGAGCGAAGACCGGCAGCGTCCACAACGGCTTGTAATTCCTCTTCACTCGCCTCGGGTTTGGCGAAGCCAATGTTGGCTCGGATGCTGTCTGAGAATAGAAACACATCCTGTGGCACAATTCCCAATGCCTGGCGCAGAGAGCCGCGTTGGATATGCCGAATATCCGTATCATCGATGAATATCGTACCCTCTGGGGGATCTAACAGGCGAGGTATGAGTTTCACGAGAGTTGTTTTTCCGCTGCCAGTACGGCCTAGCATTCCGGTGGCCGTTCCCCTTTCCACCGTGAAAGACACATCATTGAGAAGGGGGCTACCCTCCTGGTAAGCGAATCGCAATGAGCGAAATGTGAGTGAGCCTGCTGGAACGCTCTTTATGGCATTGGGCAAATCTTCGATGTCCGGCACCTCGCTGATAATCGCATTGATGCGTTTCATTGATGCGGCGCCCCTTTGCATCATGTTCACCACCCAGCCGGCGCCCATGGCTGGCCAAAGAAGCATTCCCAGATAGGAGAGAGCGGTCACAAAATCTCCAGGACTTAGAAAACCGCCAATTACTTGCCTGCCACCGAAGTAAAGAAGAGAGAGTACTGTAAAACTGGCAACGAAACTCATGGCTGGAAATAACATGCCCCAGAAACGTACCAGGGCCATATTGGCCCTGCCATAATCCGCATTGATTTTTCCGAATGTGGCGAGAGTTCTTTTTTCCTGAACAAAAGACTTAATAACGGTGATACCTGCTAAGGTTTCCTGAACATGATCGCTTATGCGGGCGAAACACTCCTGAACCCTGCCAAACAGAGGGCCAAGCAAGCGTCCCAGTATCAATGCCATCGCTGTAATCAGGGGCAGTGGTATAACAATCAGAAGTCCCAGCCAATTATATCTGATAAAGAGAGTTATCAGTATTACAACTGTCATGAAAACCCCGTCAACAAAGGCGATGAGAGCCATTCCGGTGGCCATACGTACAGATCGAAGATCATTGGTTGCTCTGGCCATTAACTCACCTACTTTGTTGCGGCGATAGAAAGACTCTGTGAGGGTGAGCAGTTTGACGTAGAGATCGTTGCGTAGATTTGTTTCAACCCGCCTAGCCGAACCGATAATGTAGTTTCTCCAGCCATAGCGGCCCAGAGCAACCAGCATCGCTAAGGCCGCAATAATGAGCATCAGATAGCCTACTTTCTTCGCATTCCCAGTACCCACCGCAATAAGATCGACAGCGGCGCCCATCAGCCTGGGGATAACGATTTGACCGGCATCAGTAATGATGAGGAAAACTAATCCAGCGATGTAAGCTCCACGGTAGCGCCGGATATGAGGTTTGAGAGTCCACCATTCCCGGAAAAAGGATCCCCTGAATGGCCCCCGGGCCTTCTTTTGAGATGACATGGAACCATGATAGAGAGCTGGCGTGTTCAGAGTAAGGGGTCATCAGGAAGAGCTTCAGGCGCCGAGGTTTTTAGAAATTTCTACGCTGTTCTCAGAGATTGTCGATTACCAGTGTCCGTGAATACCGCAGGCAGCTTCGATACGGGAATTGTGTTGATTATCTACCGAAGCCACTTCTTAGTTAGCTGTGCTTGAGTACCATCAGCCACTACCGCGGCAAGGCCGTCATTAATTAGCGCAAGCAGCTCGGTATTTCCCTTTTGAACAGCAATACCGAAATATTCTTCCGTGAAGGGCTCGCCGAGCACCTTCAGCTTTCCCTTGAACACTTCGTAGGCTGTAACATAGCTGATGGCAGTAACAGTATCACACACGACAGCTTCGAGGTTGCCGATAATCATATCTTCGATGGCCAATTCCACATCGATGTATGCTCTGCGATCTACGGAGGGAACCGCTTCAACAGCGAAATCACCAGTGGTGCCACGCTGGACACCCACCCTCTTGCCGCCGAAATTCTGCAGTTTCTCGCCGCCAGTATAATCGATGGGAACCACGAGTATCTGACCGGCATTAACGTAGGGCATGGAGAAATCCATCGTGGCCAATCGTTCCTCGGTAATAGTTACCGAGCTGATAACAGCATCGTAGGCACCTTTGGCAAGGCCACTGAAGATGCCGTCCCAACTGGTATTTTTGATTTTATACCGGAAACCCGAAGCCTGCGCGATAGCTTCGAGGAATTCCATATCGAAACCAGCAATATTGCCCTCTTCGTCAACAAATTCCATAGGCGGCCATGTTGCATCCGTGGCAAAGACATATGTCTTGGAATTATTTCCTTTGGAAACACCTTCTGTCCCTTTGAAATCATCAAAATCGCCGCCGGCAAATACCGGAACACATAAAATCATCAGGAAAACGGGAACCGCGAGTAATTTCGTGTTCACTTCATCACTCCTTTGCTTTTCACTTACAGTCTTCAGCCGAAAGGCGCGATCGACACGACGTTCGCATGCATCGAAAGTCTATAAGGTAAAAAGCCGCATGCCCACTGTGGACAAAACAAGCCCCTTGGGTCAATATCTAAGGGGGATTCTCAAGTATGAAATTTCGAAACTCTGCACTGAAATCCATCATTAAAAGCACTTTCTGCTGCTTTATGCTAACCACGGTAGCTGGCTGTTCGATGCGCCCGCCGCCCAGTTTGGGGCCATGGCTGGTTTCAACCTTCGCGGGAAGCGGGGCGGGCTATGAAGACGCGGGCGCCGCTGCCGCGCGATTTCATTCCCCAGGCGGCGTGGCAGCTGATGCGAAGGGAAATATCTATGTGGCTGATACGGCAAACCACCGTCTGCGCACGTTGAATCCCAGAAGAAACGTCACCACCTTAGCGGGCAGCGGCGCAGTAGGCGGTTTTCTTAATCACGAAACAGGAAAGTCAGCTCGATTCAATCAACCTTCTGGAGTGGCGCTTGATGGGGATGGGAATATTTATGTGGCCGATTCGGAAAACCATCGCATACGTAAGATAACACCCTCTGGTGCTGTCTCAACTTTGGCGGGTAGTGGATCTGTTGGTGATGCCGATGGTACGGGCACATCGGCCAGTTTCAATTCTCCCACTGGAGTGGCAGTCTATGAAGATGATGATGAGAATGTATACATTTTTGTAGCCGATTCTGGGAACCATCGCATACGTAAAATCGAACTCGATGGTCGGATGGTTACCACTTTGGCGGGTAGTGGATCTGCTGGTGATGCCAATGCTATGGGCACATCGGCCAGTTTCAATTCTCCCACTGGAGTGGCAGTCTATGAGGATAATGATGCGAATGTATACATTTATGTGGCCGATTCGGGAAGCAATCTCATACGTAAGATTGAACTCGATGATCAGAAGGACGTTACCACTCTGGCGGGTGGCGGCGAAAGCGGCTTTCGCGATCACAAAGAGGGCACATCCGCCCGGTTCGATAATCCCAAAGGCGTCGCGGTTGATAAAAGCGGGAATGTATATGTGGCTGATACCGGAAACAATCGTATACGAAAAATTGCCCCGGGTGGCGAAGTAGTCACCATAGCAGGGGGTAGCATGATGGCGTTTGCCGATGGCAGAGGTATTTGCTGTGCCAGATTTAACAAACCTGAAGGTATTGCCATCAATAGCTTCGGTGATATTGTTGTGGCCGATACCGGTAACCACCGCATTCGTAAGCTTGAATCTAAATAACCCGCTCACGCGTGGGAACTTTTGTGGTTATCCGCAACGCGGGGATAGATTGTTTAGGGGGCGTTTCTGCATTGATTCAACTAGAACACGAAGTCATCCGGCAGCGGGTTGTAATGCTCGTCCACCTCGTCATAAGTTGCATCCGGCGGAAGATGTAGGGTTTTCAATAGTTCATCAAGGATTGCATCATTGAATTCATCCCCGTGGTAGATTACAAAGGCCTCTCGTTTGAACAGATAGACAACACGACCCCGGGAAATACTGTCATATTCATCTCGCAAAGCGTGGGGAAGCTGATTGAGAATTCCCCGATTTGCCATTATGAGCCAGGCGGCATAATGACCCCCATTATAGTCGATTCCCACCATGGTTTTCACACCTTTGGATAGAGGTTCCGATTCGATGTGAAAGAGTTTGCCTTCATAGGTCCAGAATATACCGACTTCGCTCTCAGCTTCGTCCATCATTCACCGGCAATGTATTGGTTTATAAGTTCAACCGCCATCTCCCCTGGCCGTCCATGCTGATTTCCACACCAGCATCCTCGAACACCATGATAAAGCCATAAGATGTGAACTGGCTTCCCTGGTCACTATTGAAGATCGCCGGAACACCATAAATGCCCATGGCTTCCTTCAAGATTTCAATACAGAAGTCGGCATTCATTGAAAGATATTCCAGCTTGACACCTTTCGGCTATAAAGATCCATGATGGCTACCAGATAGACGTATCCAGTATCCAGCTTCAGATAGGTGATATCACTCGCCCACACCTGATTCGGATATCGAACCCTCTTTCCCCTCAAGAAGTAGGGATAAATCGAATGCTCCTTCTGCGGTAGGGATGTCATCGGACGCGCTGAGAGGGTCTTTAGACCCATTTCCCGCATCCAAGCGGCGGACTCTCTTCGTGATCTTGCCATGAAAAATCAGACTGTCAGTTAAAGCCGATTTTACTTGAATAAGAAGCCGGCGAGCACAATGGGCAGAGAATCCTTGATGAACCGAATCAGGGAACTGTTTTATATCAAACACAAACAGATGGCTGGCAGCCCGCTCATCACCCAGGATCTGCATGATGATCCGGAGCACCGATCATAGAAGCCGTGTGGCAGCCCTGATGAAGCGTATGGGCCTCAGATGCAAGATTCAGAAGAAGTTTTTGTGGTGAGCACCGATTCTGATCATAACATGCCGATCGCCCAGAACATCTTAAATCGAGATTTCCGTGCCGACCGCCCCCATTCTTCAGTGGTTGGGGATATCACCTACCTGAAAGTTGGCTCTCATTGGGAGTACCTATCAGTATTCATCGACCGCTATTCACGGAAAGTGGTCGGTTGGGATGTGAGTCAAAAACTGAGAGTAGATTCGACATACCGGGCCTTTGTGAAATGTCTGTTCCGACATAATCGTCCACAGGGAGTTTTGGTTCATAGCGATAGAAGGATTCAGTACGCGTCAGAGCCATTCCGATCCCTTCTGGATTCGCTCAGCGCTGTTCAGAGCATGAGCCGAAAAGGCAATTGCTGGGATAATGCTGTGGCCGAATCATTCTTCCACACATTGAAGACTCAGACTGATCTATCACAAGAAATATCGGACTACAGAGGAGCTGCAAAAAGATCTCTACTGGTATATTGAGATTTACTACAGCCGGATTAGGAAGCATTCGGCAAATAACTGGTTGACTCCGGATGAGAAAGAACGAAAGTATTATGAGCTTGGAGATGTAGCCTAACTGACTGTCCGTTTTTATGGGGCAGGTTCACGCTCCTAATCCACAGCGTAAGAGGGACTCTTCTTAAGAAATGCCTTTGCCCGATTGATGCTGAGCAGCTTTTTCCATGGGCCGAAGCGACCTAATGTGAGTTTGCCGCTTCTCAGCAGAGTTTCGATGGCCCTTTCGGCATCCTCTAGTTCCCAGTCAGAGAGGCAGCCAAAACCTCGAAGGGTATCAAATCCCTTACTCCGAATCTCTGCCGAGCGACGGCCAATGAGCACCCGGGCGGCCTGGCCCCTGCTAAGCCGTCTCTGATTCCACCTGATTGTTTGACATATTAGCCTCTTTTCAGGGGCACTTGTCCAGGGTTTTGCGCCGCAAACATCGCAGCCGCTGCAATCGCTTGCCTCCATACCCAGGGTTTCAAGAAGCATTGCCCGCCGACAGCAGGTAGTGGAGAGGGCATAATTAATGATGCTCCGTCGCCGCTCATGGCTGAGCTGTTCTGCGCGGGACTGAAGGGGTGTAGATCGCGCCGAATCGATGGATGTGCGCATCGATTGCCTGTTCACGTCGTCGGAGGAGCCAGATGAATAACGCTGCGAATGTCGCTCTTGTCCACTCCCATAGGAGTGAGTATGCTTATTTATACATAAAAAGACTGGAGAAAGATTCGAAAGATAACACTTCTCGTTCGAACAATGATCAGAATCTCTTGGAGAAATAGTCTGTGGGATATCTGATAATGTCGAATTCCGGGTCCTTCCATGACTCTGTAGTTAGGCCGGCTTTTAAGCTCAACGCACGTAGGAATTCTTCACGAGTGTAATCACTCTCTTCCGCCAAGGAGGCTTGCATGAATGCACGGCCTCCGGGACCGTTGATGAGTAGACTGTGGCTTCCGGGCACGAAATCCAGAGGACTATCCATTATGATACCTGGCCCTATAAGCGAAATCTCGATCGTCAAGTCTTTAAGCTCATCTTTGATAATTGGCAGATACCGTCCGTCATAAAATGCTGCGTTGCGGGCGGCCGACGCAACCGCTGATGGGAAGTCCGAAACGCCTTTGTAATAGGCGATGCAGCCTCTTTCGGCATCACCAGCGCGGAATCTGACAGCGATACCTTCGTCATTCTTCGAGTATCTGTAATCTTGGAATTCCC
>Ga0209562_1000306_pt1 | contig 17883 bp, 13 predicted proteins | sample WorMetvacBELIZE2_FD_187399 | JGI IMG/M metagenome (GOLD analysis project Ga0209562, IMG submission 187399) | Marine gutless worms symbiont microbial communities from Max Planck institute for Marine Microbiology, Germany - Olavius vacuus BELIZE.2... | ecosystem: Host-associated > Annelida >... | reverse complement strand
CTTTGTTCTTGCGATCGCCACGGATGTGAGTTTGAATGATGACGGCGGCAATGAACGTCGATAGCGTGATAAGCACCATGTTGATGCAGAAATACGCACCTGACACACAGCACTCACTCTAGCATTCAATCATTCATTGGGTCAGACTTACACCATTGGAGCAAAAACGCTGACTGTCAATCGACATTCGCTCGTAGCACCTCAGCCGTAACACCTAGCAAAAAAGTCCACCACGCGCTTTCCAATGAGCCTAAGATGAACAGCGTACGCTGTTGCTCCTAAGCCCCCAAAGAGGGGGCTCAAAAACGAAAGGAAAATTTCAGATACAAGAGGTCGCCCCCACCAACCATTCTTCGTGTCGGAAAATTAGGATAATCATTCTTTAATGTGCTATAAGAATGTGGGCACAACTTTCGTTCGTTTAGTCACAATGTACGCGTTTGACAGACAGACAAACAGACGGACGGACAGACGGACAGAAATACTTTGGCAGTACCGTGTCGTTGCATTACTCTTAGAAAATTTTTGGCCATTTTTTAAATATTAACATAAATCAATCAAAACTATTTTGATATAAATTGGCAAATAATTACAAAATTTCACGGAAATATAATTGCCTGAGTGAAAATATTGCAACAAGTTTTAAAGGGCTACTTTTTTTACTCACACGGTATAAGCAAACAGTGTATGAAAATTAGTGTAAGTCAAAATGCAAACAAGATGGTTTCCGACCACGAGCCGTCGATCGGTAATCGGTATAACTCCGAGGGCGAACGTTTCTGTGACACCTTGAACCCCATGATCTTGAAAACTTCTTCAGCAATGCCCACTAACGTGACGAATACTTGTACCAGGTTTGATTCAATGCCTCCACTAAGTGAAACAATATATGAACTGTAATCACGCAGGATAAATGTTAAGCGACAACGGACGCCTGGACGTAAAACGGAGTGGGAGACGGTCGGCCGAACTGACGCACAACCCGAAAACATCATGCTCTCTGCTTACTGTTGTAAATATACCAAGTGGTTCAAAAAAGTGAAGCTAATGCATATTTTTGCTTGCATCTTTTAACTGCATTGACCAAATCCAATAATTTTTGGCATACTTAATCACCAGTTTATAGCGAATGTTGTACTGAATAATGTTTATTAACATTCAATACAGGGTGCGACTAAAATGAAACAACTGGCCCTCTGTTTGTTTACAAATTCTTTTATCTAACCACTTTGATTTACTTACTTGGTTTTGCTAAAGTTTATGAAAATAAATGAGTCGCTTGGTTTTTTTATTTATCAGCGAACAAATTTGTATTATTACGTTACTGAAATCAACCGTTTATAATGAAATAACTTGCTGTTGAGGAAAACGTTGTGATAAAAAAGCATCGCAACTTGAAAAGTGGTGAGCTCATGGCCTCTGATAAAGGAATTCTATTCTTTGGCGGTCCAGAGCCAGCGTTGACCGACTTATCAAAAAAAATGATGCTCGTGACCGACTGACAGGCGTCCTGGTTGCGGTCATCGCCAATCCGCATTATTTCTGCTGCAGTTTTTTGCATACTTGTGAACTGGTGTATTATAAGAGCAGGAGTTAGCGACTTGTTCTATGGTTGGTGCATCCCCTATCGTAGTACATTTTAATTAAGTAAAGTTTGCTGCAGAGTATTTGCTTACGCATTCCAAAAATTATCAGATTTATATCATTCGGTTGAAGCATTTCAAAGATAAAAGCACAAAATGTGCGCTGGCCTCACTTTTTGAGACCACGCTGTATAGGTTTAAACCGCTGACCATCCTCTGTGGGTAGACAGTAGACACTAGGTGAAATGTTATATAATCGTTTCACTGTTGATGTCATTTTCAGATTCAAGTCAACATTTTTACTAAATACTGAATCAGGTCGGTATTACACGTTTGGTCCGTGTAATATTTTTCCTCGATTATTCCCCGAGTAAAGGTCACATATGAACGCCGTGTATCATTCAGGAAACTCACTACTGCTGCCCTGCAGCGTGACTAACTGTACGATGGATGTATGCTGTCGCAATTGTAGTATTTAGTGCATCCACATTGACAGTGTAATGCACCCATGGTCTTTTTGTAGGCGCATAGGCGCACTAGAATTTCATGATGATGATGATGATGATGATGATGATGTAAAGTAAAGTAAAGTCAAGTCAAGTTAGGTAAAGTAAATCTTTTATTGTTACTTATCAAACGTGAGCAGTGCATAAGAACTGGTACAGTACAACATGGCAGATAATGTGAAGCAGCATAATGACATACCAATAAGTGGAATATTGGAGGCAGCAGGCGGGGTGCTGTCCGCAAGAAGTAACAGCAGTACAAAGAATGCAACGAATACAGACATTCCTGAACACACGTTCAACACATTCCACTGTTACTGAAATAATAATAATGAGAAAAAAAGGTCCAATTGCCACTTGAGGCCGCAGGCCGTCGTCAGATTTAGGAGAACTCTAAAAAATGTGAAGTAGCTAATAGATATACAGGGTAGGTCAGAAACAGCTTCAAAAGTTTGTAACTCCTGTTTATTACAAGGTGATCAATATTTCAAAATGTTTAGCTCCCTATCAGGAGTAAGACTGCTATTTTGCCATGTTTATATATTCGTTGCATAAGTTGAGAGAAACAAGTCATGTCCTCTAAGCAGCTGCTGTGACAGGACATACTTTAGGCGACAGGAGTTTTGCTACTGCTGGTGTGGAACAATCTATCGTCTCAGTTGTGACAATTCAAACAACTGAAAACGTTTCTGTTCGTCATTAACTGACCTGTAACTGTTCGCTTGTTTCCGCCGTATAAATTCTTACTTACTTACTTACTTACTTACTTACACCAAAAATACCAATTAATTCAAGCACGACGTTCGACTATTGTAGATTATTATGAACGTCAGTAGATCAACAGAGATTCAACATGTCTATCATATCCCTAAACTCCATCGCCGTTCTTTTCAGCAGTCGTTCTGGCGCCCCTTTCATTTCATTACATCTGGACTATACAATAATTCTCGTTGCAAAGCTGTTGGCAATTGCGAGGCAGTGCAACTTGAAGGCTGGCCGGCGTCGCGCGGCTTTAATTACGAGGCCCGTTACGCACCAGCCTACAATTCAGCAATGCCGCACGGGTTGTTTCAGCAACCGGTTTGTTAGTGTTTCTGGCCAAATTTCTACTGCGCATGCGCCGAAAATGCCACTTCCGAGCTTCCGGTCATAATTCTGACACCGCCATTGGATTCGGAGACCGATTTCTGGTACAGATATTTTGGCGATCAGAAGGTAACAAATGAGGGAATTTACACAAAGAAATATACTCCAGGAAATGATACAGAGAAAACTCAGAAAACTAACTGTGTGGACATATATGCAGAATGAATTACAATGGAACGATCGAATAGCGGTTTTTGTATTATGGATAAAAAGTATAAAGTAATAGGAAACGAAACGAAAGTGCAGGGATTTAACGTGCAATTTAAAAACTGATTAAATCAGCTTAGTCTATCACATGAATAGAACAAAAAAGATGAAAAAGAAAAACAATACAAAAAAACAATGAGCAGCTAAGTCCGGTTATTGTCATAAAAATCCGTAAGATCTGCCCGAAAAGGCGCGGGAAACTATAGTGCGAAGGATTTATGGAAAAGGTAAGTCTTGAGTCTGGAGCAGAACAGAGATAGACTGATACATAGTGAAAGTGGTGATGATGAACTGGTGACAGAAAAATGAGATGACACTGACAGGGACTCATCATCGACAGGTTGGCGAACTTCTTCAGGAAGTTCATTCTACAGACGAGTTGAGGCATGGCGGAACGCGGAAAGAGCTGTTGTTTACTTTCAAAGAGGAATGTAAAGGTGGACAAGCAAGGGTGACAACATCAGAAGAACGAGTGCTGCGATGTGGTTGAAGAGAGATAAAATCATGGATGGTTCAGTAATAGTAAGGACTTTGTAAGTAAGAGAAAGTATCTTATACAGTTCTTTAGATTTGAGCCACTGTAAAGTTCGGAGGTCATTACCTCCGAACTTTACAGTGGCTCAAATCTAGGGAGGATTTGAGGCTTCTGACGACAGCACGAGCTAATTTGGGCGAGTTGAAGACGGTTTAGCTATAACCGGTAGTGAGTTGCAGTAGTCAAGCTCAGAGTGAACGATGGAGGTAGCAATGGTGCTGGCTGTTTTGAGATCATTGAGATTGTACTGATGCATCGAAGTTGAGGAATATGCGAGTAGCAGGATTTAGAAAGAGTAGATATGTGGTCAGAAAAAGTAAAATGTCCATAAAAAATGAAGCCATCGTGCGAACAGAGTGTACTGTGTCAAGTGAGCAGGAGTTAGTGTTATCGCTTGAAGGAAGGAAGGCCACAGAGACAGTTGACGACAGTAAATACTGGTGCAGATCTAACTCGCAACAGCTGATCCACTCTACACGAGACAGAACCAAATGGAACAAGATAATGAAGGCGTCAAACTCCAAAGGGCACTAAACAAAAGGTTGATGATGATGATGAGAGTGATAACAATAGTGATGGTGATGGTGAACACTGTGCACGCACCAAGAATAATATGAGTTAACGAACAAACCTGCCGTCACTCACGACTGACCTAGCATGACTTTAGCTGGTGACTCCGGTGGTAGCCAGAAGATGACGAGTGTGAGGCATGACAGCAGGACACACGGCAAGATGAGAATGTACTTGTGAAACATGGGAACACGCTGCAAGTAGATGTAGAACGTCAGGTCCGGGTACGGCGCCACCAGGCCCGTGTAATATTTGAGATTTTTCTTGGCTGGGTAGCCGATCAGCTTCCATTCATTACTGGCGATGTAGTTGCTGACGTCGACTGACGCGTTATCGTCTGTGAAGAAGATGTCCAGCTGGAAACCGTCGTAAGTCCACGAGCCGAACTTCATGCGGCATCCCTGAATGTCGTACGGGAAGTAAGTGATGTCGATCTCACAGGTAGATTTGAAGATGGCGGGAGGGATCCAGAGCACACTTCCGTTGTAGCCGATGACAGCCATCACTTCACGCTGCTCCTTCAGTCTCTCATCGGCGCTGTTATCACACAGTTACATACACGTTGGGTGGTGTCTGTTCCTAGCTGCTACCATGACACACGCGCTATCAGCTGCGATCACCGCGCGTCGTTGTGTCATTGTGAAAATAAAACAAGAAGCTTAGCTATCGCAGAGACTGCCTTATCAGTACAATTCAGCGCACAGTCGCTGTGCTCTATTTTGATAATTTTGGGCACACATATGCCTCATTAAATTTTCTATTACAAGCATATTTCACAATTTTCACAAAAATCGAAAGCGAAGAACCAGCTTAAATTTAAACATTTTCAGCAGAGCGTGTGCGAACAATAGTAGAGCTGCTTTATTTCGAGACACTGGACTTCATCATATTACCAAACCTGTGGCTTCTTAACATTATCCGACTTCAGTCATGTTGATACAGAATCTTGGCAATACAATTGGAGTGGGTCTGTCAACCTCCTGTGCGAAATGTTGATAAGATAAGGCAACGTCTACATAGACAGATCAAGCAATCGGTGGCAGTTTAGGCTGTCATGAGTTATGGCCAAAGGTTGAAAGTTTGAAAATTTGACGTCGTCCAGTTTTTTAATGTTGCACTGCATTGTTGGTTGTTTATACATGTCATACTTTATATGATGTTTCATTAAATATTGGAGACGATATTATATAAATATAAATATTTACCAAACTAGTGGTAGCAAAGAAAAGAAAAACATACAAAAGCAACAAAACAAAACAAAATACAGCGAGCAAGTATGCCACTCTGTTGTAGTACGCGGTAATACAATAGCAGACACGTCATTACTTCTTTACACGTCATTACAAATCAAAAGGAATGCGGTGTAACTTTACAGAAAATATTCTCGGAGCTGCTGAACTTTATATCAAATGACGCGGAGCGTTTTCTCCATAAAGTGCTTGGTATCTCGAAATTGAGGGCAAACATTTACTAGATAATAATTGTAACACAAATTGTAATTTGCTACTCTACCGACTTTTCCAAAGATAGCATTTGCTGAACGGTAAAAACTTGTTCTAGCATGGTCCAACGAAATCTTAAACACATGGAACAAATAATGAAGATGCCGACATAACGCAAATGGCCCACCCATGGCAACGAAGCACCAGACGAGCAGCAAATGGGGGCACATGTGGCTTTATTTCTAGGTCCGATACGTATACAAATTTTTTACAGTAATTTTCATATCGAGAGACGATAATTCAGATTCACAAATTAATAGCAGATGCTGGAGTTGTCTAATTGAGGGGGAAATCAGCAGAATGTCATCAGCATAAAGGATAATAAACATTCCGCGGTTAAATTGACCTAGCTGGGCTATTATTATCCATATAAATTGCGAATAGGTAAGGAGACGGCACGGCACAGAACCTTGTCGCACTCCAAAATCAACTCGGAACATTTGTGACCAGGACTGGTAACATACGAGTAGCAACCAGATAGCCATGATACAAGCAGGTTTAACATTTCTGTTCATCAACTTTAGAAAAAAGGCATCAATCAATACATTTATAACGCAGCATGGTACAGAGGCGCGTGGAATAATTAATTATAATAATGATTAATTTTATCGAAAGCTTTCGAGAGATCTACTGTACAAAGGTTAACTGTATTGCCCCCTTTAATGCAGCTATCTACGATATTTCGAGCAGAACGAATGGCATAAGTTCAACCAGATTTTGTCTTAAAGCCAAATTGATTTTCTGCCATTACAGAGAAAGAGCCAAATTTATCAAGAATGCAGTGCTCAAAAATTTTGGACAAAACAGGACTTATGGCAATACCACGAAAATCATTACAGGTTAAGGACTTGCTATAATATTCTTAGGTTTGGGGATGGCAACTATATAGTTATATCTGAATCCAGCGACAATGTTCAAGCATACGTGATGTAACTGACGTTGTTTATGCGTTTCACATGTTCAAGAGATATTGACAATTTTGATATCATTTTGTAGAAAATTTAATGGAGTACATGTGTGGCAATAATTATCCAAATACCGCTTGTTTTGATATAGTTATTGCCAAACTAAAAAGGTGCAGTTAACAATAAACAACAGCATAGATTGCACAATTAGCATCCGAATGACCCAGAATGACCTATAACAGTCATGTGTAATGTCCTATCTTCAAGGCGCTCAGATATAGCCATGCGACAAGGGGATCATACAGTTTTACCTGCCACCCACACACGAACCATATCTGCTTCAGTCCTCAGCCGCAAGGCGTCATTGCCCTTTGGTTGGTACTCACTGCGCCTCTCCACGAAGAGGTTGACATACCGAGGTAATGGCTGGTTACATACCGAGATAAATGTCCTGCACCGGGAACTGAACCCAGACACTATCACGCATCCAAGTACTACACATAGACCTAATAAGGATGTCCTGCGACGAGTGTCCTTCCCAGGACGTTCCCACTGGAAATTCTCTGGAAATCCCCCTAGATACCAATACTTAAACGTGAAACTTACTAAACCTATTCCTAACCGTAATCTCGAACCTAACTTTAAAGTTAACCTTACCATTAACAAGTGAATGTTTAAACAGTGTTAGCCAGTGGGAAACGTCCGGCAGCAGCAGCAGAAACAAGAGACAATCACTGAGTGGTAATTAGTTGTGTACAGCGGTGATAGAGTAGAGCCGTGATGCGTGAACGACTGAACCAGTCAATTGTGAGCTAATTGCAAGATTACGTCGCTCGCCAAGCAATCTGTTGCTTGCTTCTCGCTCGATAGTAGCTGCTGCAAACTTACTGACGAAAAATACCAACATAGCTCTACAAGGACTCGCAGTTGCCTCTCATCCTTGTGTCTTAGATAGAGTGAACCGACACATTCACTTCGCTATCACCAGTAACTCAGCGCCAAGTGTCTTACTGTAGTTGGTGCTGTTATAAATTCATGTGAGAGACAAATAAGTAACAGTAAGGATTAACATCCCTTTCAACACGCCATTTCATAGAGCCATCTCCCTAACCAATCACTTGGCTGCTAATCGCCAGCTAAATTTAACTGCAGCCAAGTTAAAAACAAAAACAAAAACATAACAATAGTTACAAATATAACATATGCAAAATAGTAAAACTAATGAAGCTAATCCTGTTTCAGGGACCTTTTACGCTATCCTGCCAAGTAACGGAACTAGAGCTCGCAGGGCCCGCACAGGACAATGTGAGCCGAGAATCTGGAGTGTAGAGCATATTGAGTCTGAGCTCCATTTATTCGATCTGTTGCGTATTTGATATAGCCCTGGAGGCCTACTGCTGAGGCCGGTCAGCCATATAAAGTTTGATTCTGTAGGATATAATTTTTTAATTAAAATCTACTCGTCACACTACTGAATTCAAAGTTCCGTCACCTATTTGTAAATCCGTTGGGCTCTCCCATTTCAGCCAAAAATATTTGTCCAACAATTCAAATAGTGATCGTATGCTTACTAGTTATAGAGGACGATATCCGGCGTCCAAATGTCTTTCGCCTGAACTCGTACTTCCACAACATTGCCAAATACCTCGGGACTCCACGACAGAAATATATCGTTCCACTCCTGTACATAGGCACACATGTAAGTCATCACACAGCATTACGTGCTCTGCCATTCACAGACTACTGTACTCAACGATCTATCTACACTGTACCATTATAATGAACAGATTCTTGCCACTCTGATGTCAAATACTGAGAAACAGCCTACAATACGCTAAGTAACTAAAAATTATTGTAAAAAAAGCAGATCTAAAACAGGAAATATCATAAACTAGAAATGCGTTCTGTGGAACGTGGTATCTGCCCCATTGCCACGTCCAGAGTGAACGAATTGTTCCAATAATTATGGCCGGATACATTGCGCGAAACGGCCGTATTTGCACTTCCGGTCTAAAATCTGACGTCAGCATCATGTTCCTCGGCCCCGATTTCCTTTAAGACGCGATAATTTCGGCTATTCGGCCATAAATAAGGGCTGTATTGCATATTTTTCATTGCGCATGCGCGAAACGGCCATATTTCCGCTTCCGGTGAAAAATCGGACGTGACCATCGTGTTCCTCGACCCACATTTCCTTTAAGACGCGAAAATTTCGGCGATTCGCATACATTTATATCAAGGTAGAATAATAGCTTGATATTTGCATGGGTTTTCAGGACGTTTGGCCTAAAATGGGTGTTTTGTGGGGCAAAATAGGGGAAGTGGTGGTACGAACTCGTTCTTCCTTTTGGGGTTTTTACGTCTGTGCCAATTTTGGTGAAAATCGAACAAGAAGTGCGACAGTAAGAGTGCTCGCAGACGGACAGATACACAGACTTACAGACGCAAACCGATTTTATAATCTGTCCCATGCTATATGCTATAGCTATGGGACAGATAAAGATGGTATTACTTTGCAGCACATCGCCAAAATGTCACTGTGCTGCGAAGTAATATCATCTTATGTGCTGTTTTAGATCTGCGAGTTGGCGGATGTCGTCCTTAAAAAGCGTTGTAAACTGCTAAGTGTTTTAAACACATTTTATCCGAACAGAACCACTCACGGCGAAGTTATGACGTCATATCGACTTTTCAATATGGCAGCCCCCAGAGTTGGAAATCTACTTCCGGCTTCGGTTTGAGTGACTTCACTCGTTTAACAATGTCCAAACTCAAAATTTATCCGCACACCAAATTTCGATAAGATATTTCAATGCACGGATAACTTATTACTACTTTTGATGTGTAAAAACGGACATCCGTCATATTAAAATTTCACTTCCGGTTTCGAGTTTGACCTATGGGTCGTCATATTTAGTGTGAGTCAAAAAAGTAGCCTCCCCTAAAACTTTTTGCTATATTTTCACTCAGGTTAAGTGTATTTCCGTGAAATTTTGCCAGTATATTGCCAGTTTATATCTACACATATTTACCAACTTTGGTCGATTTGACGCCATTTGACAAAATGGCGTCAATTTTTCTAGGAGTACCCATCGTTTTTAACGTTTTCAGTTACAAGTTTCATCAATTCAATTCGCCGTAACTTCATCGTTACTAATGAGTGGTCCGCAATTCATCCGACCTCAATCCACTGGATTATCAGGCTTGAGGGAAATACTGGAGTCTTATTACAAGCTGCAACTGAAGCTAAAACGGTTCCCAGGTTTACAGATGCACTGTAGCTGATTTGGTCTGCCTTGCCAAAGAAAGCCATTGACAACGCTGTGAAAGGCAACCGCAATTGACTGCAGCCGTGTGTGTCAGCCAACATTGGAAATTTTGAACATGTAATGTGACAGTTCGTGTAACAGATACTAGTTGTTAAATATCATTTTATATGACTTGTGTTTTCACGGAAAATTCGTGAATTTCGTAAAAAAAATTTGAGGTAAAAATGATACATTTCAGATAAATAGACAAAAATTGGTGTATACACCAATGTTTGGGCAATAACCAAGGTACTTGTCAATTACACAGCTTCACCAGGAGAAACAAGAAACTCATCAGGAGATGATACAGCGAACGTGAAGTTTCTTTACATTGTATACGCACTAGAAAATAGGCCTACTGGCCTATTTTCAATATGCAATTTACACTTGCATAAATTCGGCCACAGATCGTTTCATGCAAATTCAGTGAAAAACGCAATGTAACGGCCATTACGCCGTTCAAGGTCATTCATGGTCACCGATTTGGGTACCAATCGAAAGCTCACATACGACTTCCTATTAGTGATTAATAACAACATACCTCCTATCTTGTACCGTTTCCAAGTTATGGCTGATTATTGGTCAAATTTTCGCTAGCGAGAACGGAGTCACTTTAACGCTCTCGCTGGGGGTGATATCGCCAATATCGCCATAAATGATATATCGCTAAAAACTAGATTCTAATTTCCGCTGCAGAAAGTACTGGTGTATCTTGAACCACTTTTACGTAATCCGCCCCGAGCTACTGAATTCGGTGAAATTACACGGCGGTTAGGGTTATTACGCCGTTCAAGATCATCCAAGGTCACCAAGTACGGTACCAATTGAAAGCTTATATGCGACTTCCTATCAGTGATTCCTACACTGTGTCCCAAACAAAGTCTAATAACTCTGTCAAAAATTATCCGATTTTAATGAATTTTGGTTTGTGAAATCCTGAGAAAATTTGACATCGATAGCTTGTACCCACCTTACCTGTATACTGTAACCACTTTACCTTGGGAAATAAAAAAGTCATTTTTCAACAGTATTACTCATAGAGACTTCAGATTATTACATTATCTCAGAGAAACAAACTGCAACTGTTGTACTGCAGCTTATCTGTTTACTTACTGTTGTTTACTACTTCCTATTATCTGCATAGCCCTATTCTATGGTCAGTTTTTTTATCTCTTTGGTCAGTCATTTTCAAAGCCACCAATGCCAACCCACAACTGGCTCTTTTCAGAGTCACCCACATTTGGAGGAACGCAATATTATCTGCAGTCAGATGTAAAAGTTTTGCATTTTACAAGGTAGTGTGGTGACATTTTTCAGGTGTGGTGGGTGAGGCGGTAACAGTTTTTTTCTGAGATAACATAAATAATCTGAAGTATGTATGAATAATACCGTTGAAAATGACTTTTTTGGATTTCCCAAGGTAAAGTGGCTACAGTATACAGGTAAGGTGGGCAATGTACAAGCTATCGATGTCAAATTTTCTCAGGATTTAACACAACAAAAATCGTTAAAATCGGTTAATTTTCGACAGAGTTGTTGGAAAAATAAAAGGTGGACGTTTTTTGGGACACAGTGTATAACATATCATATCTTGCATTGTTTCCGAGATATAGCCATTGAAAGGTCTAAAATCGCTATATTTGGCTACCCCTCTGGGTCACGTGCAATGTAAATAGGGTGCTGGTGACCTGGATTCCTGATCCCAATTTGCCTATTCACTATACAACTTTCATTGGGCTTAGTGCGTCTAATGTCTAGTGACAACTGAACTTTTTCACTATCTATTACGGCTGAGGCGTCAAGAGCGAATATCGATTGAAAATCGGCGTTTTTCCTCTAACAGGATCAGTTTAGCCCGAAATTTCAGGTTGAAGGGGTCATCCCCACCGAGCATTTTTCTTGTCAGAAAACTAGGATGAACGATATTTTCGTGGTGTGAGAATATGGGCACAAGTTTCTTCCGTTTTGCACGCGTTTGAAGACAGACAGAAGACGGACGTACTTTTTGTACGTCCGTACGGCCTTCGCACTATTGTGCGTTGCATTACATGCAGTCGCACGGTGAAAACCTCAGTAAACTGGTGCTCATAATGATTGCCTAGCCATTACGCCAAAAGAGTTTTACTTCAGGCTTCGCAGGCTGTCTGTGCTGAAGCTGCCAACTTAGAGCGTCAACAGGAACAGGTTCTGGGAACGATGTTAACTCCCAGTTAGTCTGGAGGAAATCGCAGCCGCCAACGCGGCAGAAGTCCAAGATTTCATTATTTTGTCTGAAAAATATACATGAAATGTATTTATGCAGTGGACCAACACGAGATTACCCAATGGAGTAGACAATTTGCTCAAAGTACAGAATTCGGCTGGCGAAACTTATTTTTTTCCGGCGGCGAAGAGAGCGTAGCCAAAATGTTTTTTTTTCGGCTGATTATCCGCAAATTGTCAGAATTCTGCCGCGTCGACCAAATTCGATGGCGCCCCTGCCTCTAGAATTGTAGGCCTACTGAAATGTCAGTCGTGATGGCACGTGCAGCGGTGCATGGCGTACAAAGAGTAAACGTTGACTGATGTGTTCTAGAGATCACACAGTGTACGGTGAACGTAGGAGGCATTGGATAGATTGAGGTTGAGAGAGCGAGCACGCGACGTGGGGGGTCCGTCCGTAGCAATCACTGGCTGACTGTGATGAATGCATCAAATCTCAGTGTAGACACACAGACGTCGGGAAATTTCATCCATCATCAGCCGCAACCTACCACTGTGCATTTGCCTCTCTCTGTGTATGTGTGTCTGTGTCCGTGTATTTGTCTCTACATCGCTCGCTCTGTAGCAACCGTCTATCTCTATAGTTATCTCCAGCAGTTAGCAAAACCCTCATAGCAAAACGTCACATATTTAAACTGAAAAATTTCGTATATATCATCTGTCTCGGTAATAAAGTAAATAATAAACAGAAATAAAGCAAACATATTATCACTTTTCATTTTCACTTCACTTTACAGGTAAAATTGCAGGTATACAATACACAGAAAAACTGACTGAATGGTGGGCCAAAATAAAACAGACTTCCCCAAAATAAGTCGTACTCATTCATCACTTCTACACATGTTGATTTGTGTAAACTGACGATAACGTTTAATGTGGACTTCTGACGAGCCTGTCATACTTCATGAGCGTGTCATCAATATTCCAAAACAGGAAATAAGCACTATGCGACGTTTCTATTGATGTCATTACTTATCAAATAAATTGTCATAATATTGATGTCTTATGAAGACATTTCATTTCACTATTATTACACTGTCCATTCTGTGTACGAGTAGTAAAGTGCAGAACTACATGCAACAACTTCTACTGTAGAGAAATTAGTGTTTATCATGCTTCACACACTAATACAAGACTATTAACAGCCACAGCGGCAAAAACTACGAAAAACTTTGTAAGTGTAGTCAACATTTCTAAATGATATAATTTTACCAGATCAATATGTATTTACGGCATATCACTTTAGGGTTATTGACAAATTGTGAAAGTTTCCTCGTCTGATAGGTAAGCCATTCAGATGTACAGTAGCTGATACTATTAACATTAGCTCCATTTGTATCACGCATGATGTTGTCGCACTGCTAGTTTCTAAATCCACACAAATGGCGGCGTGCCACGTGTCCGCTGCACCGTTTGTCTCCTTGCCAGATCACGTGATGCATGCTCGATGATGTGATTCGTCACCACCGTAGACCACGTGATCACTCGCGCGAATTCTGTAAGAAGAAGGGAGTTCGTTTTACAAATAAATTCGCCATAAAAATTCCACAAATTCAATGTCATCTGCGAAGGGAGTTCGTTATCTTTTTACCTGCAGGCATAAACTTCAACTTTATAACACAATTTGCACAATACGGATTAATTTTGGTGAAAAATTTTTCTTTCAGATCTGAAAATAACGAACACCCTTCTTCCTACAAATACTAATCTACTAGCTACTATGCTAATGAATTATTTGTCACTCATTCTCAGAATGCTGAAATGTATCGAATTTATTGGTGGCTGCAGCCCAGCCCAAGATTCCATCGAGAAAGTATAGTTGCTGTATCCAGTTGCTACACTACGATGAACAACGTTTAATAGACATAAGGGACAAAAAAGACAAAAAAAAGAAACGGAACTGAGCAAAGAGAAAAGAACTAAAAGGAACGAAGAGAAAAGTAGGTGTGATAACGCTGTCTTGTAATCTAAGCGTTTTAATGTGCTCAGTTCTATACAGTGACGGACAACCGCGTAAGTATCCAGTAACCTCATAGTGGAACTGCGCAATGAAGTGGTTCGCCAAATGCCAACCAAAAGTCAACGTTGAGATAAAATCGTTCATTCCGTAGATTGCTATCGCCGTCGTATCAGCTTCGAAATATTAACGGTGTTCATTGCAAAAACAGAATAATAACTGCATCCAATATACAGTAGCGTATAGCTAATAACCAATCCCACATAATAATCACGGCAGGTTCTGCTGTTCGGTGTCCTTTAAAAACGCGAAGTTGCCTGTAATAGGCTATGGGCTCAACCGTCGTGTTGCCCGTTTCGGCAAGATTTTAATAGCGTGCAGTGATCTATTCAAATATAGCAGTTCTCAGTAATGTGACTACAGTACTCGGAACTAATTTCTCTAGTCTACTGCGAATGCAGCGTCGACTAACTGCCGACATACATGTACATGCATGCATGCTTAGTGCATACGTAATGTAGCACTCATCACTATGCAATGTGAAAGGCAGTGGCTGAAACTGACAACCATGTAGTGTTTTCCCATTTAGCATCCAGTCTACATAAACTCATATTATACTAGTTTACACTGTCAGGAGGTGTTAAAGGGACGAAGTCTCCCCCGGAAACCTGTCTACTGTCTAGTACAAATTACACGAAAAATACAGACAAACATAATGAAAATGATCAAACTAACCTGTGTATTTGACGAATTTTCATAACGTGGTGTAAAAATCTTCTCAACAATCACGCTGACTAAACGAACGTGAAGTTAGACATCGAACTGGCGACTGATCACGTCTTAATACTATCTGCAGCGAACATAATCGCGCCGGTTGTACGTGTAACACTGATGTTAGACTAAGCCGGCTTTAAGTCGGTTTTCGAACGAACTTGGCACTTTCATTCATGAATGCTTGCTTTAATCAGTTTGGTACATGAAAAGCTCATGCATATTTTAAAATAAACTAAGTTTGGCTGCCTGTTGTAATGTTCACCAAAAACAATTAAAACACAAAATTGCCTTCTAATCTAAGGTCAACCACCCGCGAATGTGTGCATTTTGTTACGCATAGTCACTTGCGGTCACGTGACAAAGGTAGCGGTCATATACCATACGACCCGAAGCTGATATACACCCTGCACACAAACTTCATGTGTTATAGAAGCGGAGTTATTGCCGATCAAAGTATTACATTGCAGGAATAGAGTATTTCAAAGTTTTTTCCCGTGACCTTGACCTTGACCTGATAACTTCACATACGAGCGTGACCCGTATTCCCTGGAAACATATACCGGATGAACGAAAATGAACTTCCTACGTCAAGACTTTCGAAAGTGATCGCATGTCAGACAGACAGAACCGAAATTATATGTACACCAGTCCGATTTGCGGGTAGTCAAAATGCACTCTCGGAAATCTTCATGACCATGACGAACGCAACTGACCGGCAGTAAATCGGCAGTAAATCGACAAACAGACAAATAGCATGAGAATATATGGCTCAGCGATCGCGATGACTGACCGCGCTAGGCAAAATCTAAGTGACAACGCTTGGGAGAACCAGGCCATTTTTTAAGAATGTGTGAGTGGTGGGGAAAGTAACGCAAAGGGGCAGGAGCACGCGACGCCAAAGGGCAGTTAAGAGCCGTCGGGCAAAGACTGAGAGGCTTTGCACCGAGGGAGTTCCAGTCCTCAATGTCGGGTTCAGGAATTAATTACATTTAATCATATTTAACATTTTACTCATTTACTGTATTCATATGATATAATTGATTGCATAGGCTTAGCTAGGGGGTGCACTGGGTGCAAGTGCACCCCAGGGCGGAGAAAAAAAATTTGCGGGCCAAATTTACAAGGGAAATTTGTAAGTGCACCCCAGGCAGAAAGTGCACCCCCGAGGCAGAGCAAGAGTCCAATTTTTGAGAAAATTGGGGGAGATTTGGGCGGTGGGAGAGGCTCTTTAGGCAGTTTTAGCGTGTGTTTTGAGAGCGACGACTGAAGAAAAAGGTTTTCAACTTTTTGGGGAAGAAAAGTGCACTGAGAAACAAAATCCTGGATATACCTATGATTGATTATGACAGTCACAGTATAGACCGAGTCGTGAGTCATTGGCGAAGACAGCAAAACCAGCAGTAACAGCATATGTGCTGCTGAAGTGCACAATATTGAGGACTAAGACACTCAAAACTACAGTGCACCCAAAAAGCAAACGGAGACGGCCTCTAGACGAACCAATGTCTCGTTTCGGTCTCGGCCATCTACGTCTCATGCCCAAGACCAATTTTCGGCCGAATTGTGAAGGCCACATAAAAATCAGCTACCATTCGGAGATGACGCTCGACGGCGGTCATTAAGCCGTTCAAGGTCATTCAAAGTAACTAATTTTGATACCACTCGAAAGCCTTAAGCAACTTCAAAGTGAATAATACTAAAGTACATACTGTCTCGTACTGTTTTCCAGTTATCGCGCAGTATTTGTCAAATTATCGCCTTCGACAAAGAGATGTACATCTACTACACTGTATCTCGTTAACATACTCATTCTCTATAATCTATGATGCTTGTCTGGAGGTAAGAGGGGAGATTGTCAGAACTGTTCTGTGTTGTATTGTGTACTGAAGTTGTGCACAGTCATAAGCACACTTAGATGAGCAGTTCTTACAGTTCTCTAGATTGGGTTTTGTCACACTGGGCCCATTTCACTGCGTAGATTTATTTGTGTTTGTGTGTGTTTTTTTTGTTTGTGTGTGTTTTTTTGTTTCTACTGCATAGTTGTTGTATCATTGTGAGCGCGATGGGGTGGACCTGATGGTATTGAAGCCTAATCCTTAGGACCTATCTTCCTTCAGTGCTTTGACACTGTTGGTTGGGTCATTATGCCGTTCGAGGTCATGATTAAAGGTCACCAATTTGGTGCCAATCCAAAGCATGTACGCGAGTTTCTATTAATGATTAATACTAACTTACACCCTATCTTATACCATTTCCAAGATTAGGCCTACTATAGTCACATTTTCCCTTTGAGGGTATATTTCTCTTTAACACACTTGTGACGAACCCCTAAACTCAGGACTATATAATTTGATGTCAAGAAAGTTGAAGAAACTAGAAACATCGCTACCACGCTCTATGTATTTTGAAATCTTAAACCGTTTAGGTCTGGATCACGATTGTGACGGACAGAGGAACAGACCCACAGAAAGGCTTTTAGCAATAGCGCGTTGTAACATAAACATAGAGTTAGACGCGTGTTAACAAAATGAGTCACTTCAACCGTCGCTATCGCTATTAACGAACGTGAAGAATAATTATGCTACTGCAATAACTGCTACGTCTAGACGTAGCAGTTATTGCAGTAGC